>WNGE01000138.1_pt1 | contig 124459 bp, 89 predicted proteins | sample 5400651 | NCBI WGS metagenome assembly WNGE01 (sample SAMN13153370, study PRJNA577476) | soil metagenome | isolation source: 60 cm soil or saprolite under grassland replicate 2 | place: USA:California | collected 2016-06-15 | reverse complement strand
CCGGTGACGACGATGAGGACGATGGCCGCGGTGTAGAAATTCCACCCCGTGACCGCGCGAATCACGACGCCGCCCGCATACAGCGTCACGCTGATCTTCGTCAGGACGTACCCGATGACCGACACCCAGGTGAAATACGTCCGCGCCGCCGAGTTGTACCGCTTCTCCAAAAACTCGGGCATCGTATAGACGCCGCTCTTGAGGTAGTAGGGGACGAAGAGCCAGCCGAGCAGCATCAGAATGAGACAGGCGAGCCACTCGAAGTGGCCGACCGCGAGCCCGCTCCCCGCACCGGTGCCCGCCAACCCGACCAGGTGCTCGCTGCCGATGTTGGAGGCGAACAGGCTGGCGCCGACCGCGAACCACGCGACGTCCCGGCTCGCCAGGAAGTAGTCGGAGCTCACGTTCTTCTCGCGTAGCGCCGCCCACCACGCGATACCGAACAGAATGATGAAGTAGACCGCGATGAACATCACGTCGAACGCGTGGAGGTTGCTCATTGGGTCGGCCCCGGCCTTGGAGAGTTGAGGAGATATTGAACCGCGAGATCCGTGAGCGTCCACAGCTGCACGTCTGAACTCGAGCCGTAGCGCATGGGGCGCAGGGCTCCTGCTGCGATCTTGTAACTCCACAACTCGGCGTACTGCAACCCGGAAGCGGCGACTGCGCTACGCACCGAATCGATCTCGCCCGGGCGATTCCGTCGCGCGAGCGCCGCGAGCAGAATGTTCACATCGCGGCCCCACACGACTTTGGGTGAGTGATAAAGGTCGCGCTCGAACATCTGCCACACGTCCGGCGGCGCATACGCATCGTTCGCGGTCACCGGCCCCAGCCCATCGATGAACAGACCAACCGGATAGGGCAACAGGAACGGTCGCAACAGCTCGCGCTCACGTTCCGCGCCGAGGTCTTCGAGCAGCAGCCACATGGCGGGATCGGTGCTCATGACCGGAATGGGGAGTCCCGCGCTGTCGAGCGAAACCGCGAGAAAGCGGAGTGTGTCTGCCAGTGCGTTGCCGCTGCGGGCCAGAACAGCTGCCCACCTTTCGCGCTCTGCCTCAGGGAGCGCCGCCACTCGCACGCCGAGCCGCGCGGCGGCCTCGTCCGGCGACAGCACGACCGCGAAGTGCCGCGCCGTCCCTCTCCAGACCTCGGCCGCCCGCACGATCTCGCCGGCGCCGTCGACCCCGGGCTGCCCCATCGCGCGCAGTACGCTGTCGATCGAGCCGATAGCTCGGAGTGCGGCAGGCGCCCACACCACGTTGACGTCGAACGCGAAGCAGCCGCCCGCATAGCCGACCCGGCTATCCCGCCAGCTGCCCGGATGGCACCAGCCGTCTGCATCGCGCTTGAAGCTCACGAGGTTCTTCGCGACTGGATCGCGCGCGTAGGGCGCGGCCTGCGCAGTCACGTACGCCAGATTCTTGCGTAGCGCGGCGCCCCACCGTCGCACGAACGCCTGCTTGCGTGTGTTGGAGACGCGAGCGTTGGCGAAATAGCGACCGGCGACGACGGGCAGCTGGAAATCGTCGTCCACCATCCAATAGTTCTCGCGCGTCGCCGCAAGATTGTGGAGCAGCGTCGTGTCGCCCGTGCGCAGAAATTCGGCGGCATTCTCACGAATCGCCTGACCGCCGAGCGCTTCTTCATGACTCACTTCGCCGTCGGGCGCGAGCTTGGCGAGCGCCGCGCCCATCACGAACTCCGCCATCGTGTCGGACCAGACGGGCTCCATGAGCAGCGCCGTCATCAGCATGTCGCGGCCAAAGTAGGTCGCGTAGGTCGGCAGGCCGGCCATCAGCTTTTGTTTGGAGCTGAGCAGCTCGAAGCCGCGGATCTCGCGCTCCAGGCGCCGTGATTTGGCGGAATCGGCGAAGCGGCGGAATTGGGTATTGAAGATTTGCGTGCGGGTCAGGGGATTCAGCGCCGGGCCATCGGTCGCGATCTCCGCGCTGAACGTCGCCGCCCCCCCCCCGAGGGGCCGGATCGTCAGGACACCGTTGGCGAGTCTGGCGCGAGTGGTGCGCCCGTCGCCGCGCAGCGTCAGCGCGAGGTGGTGCTTTCCATCGAGACTGGGCTGCGACGCCCGCAGCGTCCAGCCTCGCGGATCACTGCTCAGTCGGACACTCGGCGCGAGACGTTCGGTGTACGGTGGGCCCAGGCGCCCGGCGAGCTGCGCCATCTCGGGCACCACGAACGTCGCTGCGTCGATCGCATCGCGGACTCGACCGGCATACCCAAAGTCGCGCTCGACGCGCATCGAGCCGAGCAGGAGCTGGCCTATCTGAATTGACCGCCCGCCCTGCACCGTCAGCCAGTAGCGCAAGTTGCGCCGACCGCCGCTACTCCACACCTGCGCCGGCCCTGCATCAAATGCGACCGCCCCAGTTGTGGTAAAGCCGATGCTCTCATTCAGCGCGTCGGCCCACAGATGCACTACCCGGCCAGTCTTCGCGTCGTGATAGATCTCGACGGAGTTGCCGCGCGAATCTCGATACACGCGGGCCGTGTAGCCGTCGTACGCTGCGGAGTCATCGAGGCCGCGCGTGGGGAATTCAAGCACGGGAGGGGCTTCCCGCGGGGATGCAGTTTGAATCGCGAGCAGTATACCCAAAAGCATGGGCCTAGATACTCCGCCCGGGGGCCGCCCTTGACAAGGCCCAAACCCGGCGGCATTTCGGAAGCATCAACCGTCATTCCGTTGGTCAGGCGACCCCGCCCGCGGAGGTAACATCGATGCGTCTCGTTCGACACCTAATTCCCATCCTCGCGTTCCTGTCCATACTGGCGCTGCCACTCGCCGCTCAGGGGACCGGCACCATTCGCGGACAGGCAGTCGACAGCGTCACCAAGCAGGGCCTCGCAGGAGTCATCGTCCGAATCCAAGGCACACAGCGCGAAACACAATCGGGAAGCGACGGGAGCTTTACGCTCACGGAAGTCCCATCCGGCAACGTGGTGTTGCGCGCGACACGGATCGGGTACGGCCCACAGCAGGCGTCGGTCGCGGTAACGGACGGCGGCGCGGCGACGGCCCGGTTCGAGCTGGCCCCGCAGGCCTCGATTCTCGAGCCCGTCGTCGTGACGGGCTATGGCACAACGCGGCGTGAAGCGATCACCGGATCCGTGTCGTCGGTCGAGGGCTCCGCGGCTAACGTCGGCGTCACGACGAACGCCGATCAGATGCTGCGGGGCCGCGCCGCCGGCGTCGACATCGTCCAGAACAACGGTGAGCCCGGCGCAGGCATGCAGGTGCTAATCCGAGGCGGCAGCTCGATCAGCGCGAGCAACGAGCCGCTGTACGTGATCGACGGTGTCCCGATCAACAACGTCGCGACCGAGCCGCCGAGCTACGGTATCGGTGGCAGCCCGCCGCTGCCCCGCAATCCACTCAACGTGCTCAGCCCGTCCGAAATCGCCTCGATCACCGTGTTGAAGGACGCCTCGGCCGCCGCGATCTATGGCAGCCGCGCGGCGAACGGCGTGATTCTCATCGAGACGAAGAAAGGCGGGACCGCCGGTGGCGGCCCGACGATCGAGTACGACAGTTATGTCTCCGCCGCATCGCCGGCCAAACGGTTGGAGCTGCTCGACGCGGGCCAATACATGGCCTATGTGAATAGCCAGATCCCGCTGTGGCGGGCCGATTCCGCCGCCTGCATGGGGCGGCCTGCCTGCGCGAGCGGATTCGCCGACTCTACGAAAAACTTTGGCGGCCTTGCCCCCTCGCACCTGGGATCGTTCGGCCGGCTCGTGCGGACCGGCCCGCTACCGAGTGACACAACCAGGATCATTTCCAACACCGACTGGGGACGCGAGCTCACTCGCACCGCGGTGACCCAGAATCACGACCTCTCGTTCATCGGTGGCACTGACGTCACCCACTATCGCGGCTCGCTGAACTACATGGACCAGCAGGGGGTGGCGCTCTCCACCGGCCTGCAGCGGATTCAGGGCAGCCTCAGCGCGGCGCACCGCGCGCTCGACAACCGGCTCGGCCTGAACCTGAACGTCACCACGAGCCGCGCGAACAACACGTATCTGACGTTCGAGAACCGCGCCGGCTTCGAAGGCGGCGCCTTCCAGAACGTGGCCATCTTCAATCCCACACAGCCCGTCACGTTCAACGATTCGCTCGGCACGCACTTCTTTGAGACGGGCGCGGCCTCGGTTCGCAACCCGGTGGCCCTCGCCAAGCAGATCACGGATATCGGGCAGACGACACGCACCCTGGGCAATGCGAGCGCCGACCTGCAGCTCACCGGCGGGTTAACGGGCAAGGTCACGATTGGGGTGGATCAGTCGAACGGCGGCCGGCAGCTCTATTATCCGCTGGCCAGTCCCGTCGGCGTATCGCTCGGGAATGGATTGGCGCGGCAGTACCAGCTCGACAATTCGACGCGTACGTTCCAGGGCCTCCTGACGTACACGGGCCAGATCGGTGACGCGAACAACGTCGATGTCGTCGGCGGCTACGAGTATACGAAGTTCAAGAGCAATCTCTTCATGGCCCAGGGTATCGGCTTCTTCACGGATGCGTTCAAGTACAACAACCTGGGCGCCGCCCTCACCCGCACCGACTCCTCATGGGCGGAGGACTGGCGGCTCGTGTCCTTCTTTACGCGCGCCAATTACGGCATCAAGGACAAGTATTTCCTGACCGGCATCCTGCGCTACGACGGGTCGTCGCGCTGGTCCGAGGGAAATCAGTGGGGAATCTTCCCCGGCCTGTCTGGTTCCTGGAAGCTCAGCGACGAGGGGTTTGCCTCGGGCTGGGGCTTCTCGGAGTTGAGACTGCGGGCGGGATGGGGTCGCACCGGAAACCCGGGCGTTCCCGCGTACGCATCCAAACGGCTCCTCACCGCCGGAACCGGCGGCACGTATCCGTGGGGGGATACGCCGCAGACCGGCGTGACGCTGCTGCGCAACCCGAACGAGAATCTGAAGTGGGAGAACACGTCCCAGGCGAACCTCGCGGTCGACTTTGGATTGATGGGGAACCGTCTCGCGGGCACGCTCGAGTACTATGTGAAGAACACGACGGGCTTGCTGCTCGACGTGCCGGTGGCCTCGCCGGCGGAGCCGTCGACGCGCATCGAAAACGTCGGCAAGCTGCGCAACCGCGGGCTCGAGCTCACGCTCAATGCGATTCCGCTGACCCGCGCCGGACTCAGCTGGCGGTCCAACCTCGTCTTCGCCGCGCAACGCAACCGGGTCCTCAGTCTCGGACCGCACGACGTGCTGAAGTCGGGTATCGTGAGCGGTCAGGGTCAGTCGGACGTATGGGCGCAGCGCATCCTCATCGGGCAGCCCCTGGGCACGTTCTACGGCCCGATCTTCGTCGGCTGGGATTCGGCCGGACAGCAACTGTTCCGCTGTTCGACCGGCGCCGCGGGGTGCCGAGCGGACAACACCGCGACGTCCGACAGTGTGCTCGCCAGTGACTTCGCGATCATCGGCAATGCGAATCCCAAGTTCACGCTGGGGTTCAGCAACCAGCTGCAGTGGAACCGGTTCAACCTCAGTTTCCTGCTGCGCGCGGTCGTCGGGAACGACGTCTTCAACAACACCGCGCTGGTGTATTCGACCAAGGGCAACGCGCTCCAGGACAAGAACTTCCTGGCGGACGCGCTCAACGATCCGACGGCGCTGCATGAGCCGGCCGTCTACTCCTCGCGCTGGATCGAGGACGGCTCGTTCGTGCGCCTGCAGAACATCACGGTGGAGTACGACCTCGCGATTCCATGGCTCACGCGCTCGGCCCGGAGCGCGCGGCTCTATGTCTCCGCCGACAACGTGCTGCTCTTGACCGGCTACTCCGGTCTGGATCCCGAGGTCAACAGCAACAACGAAGCCAATCCGGGGGACGTCGGCTTGCAGGCACGGGGCATCGACTATCTCAGCTACCCGCGGCCCCGGGTTATCACCGGCGGCTTGCGCCTGGTGTTTTAAGGAGCCCTGACATGAAACGAGTCTTCGTGACATCCGCTGTCCTTCTGATGGTCGCGACTGGGTGCACCGATTTGTCCGAAAGCCCGCAGAGCGCCATCTCGCCGAGTAACTTTTTCCGCAACGAAGCCGAGGTGCTCGCGGGCCTCGCGGGCGTGTATGCGCAGCTGCGCAGCACGGTCGATGATTACTACAACGTGAGCGAAATCAGCAGCGACGAGATGGTGGTGCCGACGCGCGGTCAGGACTGGTATGACGGCGGCACCTGGCTCGACCTGCACGCGCAGACCTTTACCCCCATCAGCCCGGCGACCGGCGCATTCTTGAGCGGCGCCTGGAACGCGGCGTTCGCGGGCGTCGCGCGAGCAAACGTACTGCTCGATGCGCTGACCCGCGTGACGGTACCGAACCAGGCGCGCGTCGAAGCCGAAGCCCGGACACTGCGGGCCTTCTACTATTACCTGCTGCTCGATCTGTTCGGACGAGTGCCCGTCGTGACCGGCCCCGAGATTGAGCAGGCGGCCAATCCCTCGCGCGATTCCGTGTTCAAGTTCGTCGAAGCCGAGCTGCTCGCGGCTCGGCCCGCGTTGCCGGTGACGTGGGATGCGGCCAATAACGGCCGCGTCACGCGGGGTGTGGTGGATGCGATGCTGGCCAACATGTACATCAACGCCGGCGTGTTCACCAAGGACGGCGCCGCGGGCGGGATCAGCGCCAATTCCTACAATTCGTGCAGCGGGGTCACGGTCTCGGGTGGTTTGACCGCCTGCCAGGCTGCGCTGAACCGCGCCGACAGCGTGCTCTTATCGAGCGCGGGATACCAGTTGGCCGACACGTTTGCGCAGAATTTCCGCGCCGACAATGGAACGTCGCCGGAGAACATCTTCGTGGTGAAGTTCATTCCCCAGGATGGTTTGGGACTCAATTTCGTAATGCGGGCACTGCACTACAACCAGTACAATCCGTCGCCGTGGAACGGGTTCGCGACCATCGCGCAAACGTACAACGCCTTCGATTCGCTGGACGCGCGCCGCAAGATCTTCCTGGTGGGGCCGCAGAAGAACGTCCTCACCGGCCAGCCGGTCAACGACCGCGCCGGGAATCCGCTCGTGTTCACGACGTCGATCGGCGACATCACGCAGGCAACGGAAGGCGAAGGTGCCCGGATCTACAAGTTCCCGGCCGATCCGAATCATGTCGCACAGAACAACGGCAACGACTTCCCGTGGTTCCGGCTGTCGGAGATGCTGCTGATCAAGGCGGAGGCGGAGCTGGACGGCGCCACGGGCACGTCCACGCCGCTGGCGCTCGTGCAGGCGGTACGGGCGCGCAACTTCGCCGTCGACACGCTCAGTGCCGTCGACCTCAATGCCATCCTGCGCGAGCGCCTCTTCGAGTTCACGGGCGAAGCGAAGCGTCGCCAGGACCTGATTCGTTTCGGCCAGTACACCGCGCCCTGGTTGTTCAAGAGCGCGCGGCCGGATAACTACGTCATGATGCCGATTCCGCAGGGCCAGATCGACGCCAATCCGAATCTGACTCAGAATCCCGGTTACTGATTTCTTGCGGCAGGCTCGTCCAGGAGGAGCGCAGCACGCTGCGCTCCTCCTGCTGCTTCTCGGGGGCACGTGCACCGCCTGCTCGGAACCGAGCCGGGAGATCCCTGGGCATCTCTTTACCCTGCTGGCATCGAGCGTCACCGGCGTGCGCTTCGCCAACCGTCTCGACGATACCCGCGACTTCAACATCTTCACGTATCGCAATTACTACAACGGCGGCGGCGTCGCGCTCGGGGACCTCACCGGCGATGGGCTCCCGGAGATCGTCCTCACGTCCAATCAGGACGGCCCGCATCTCTTTCTGAACCTCGGGGCCTTCAAGTTTCGCGACGTGACGCGGGCAGCCGGACTGGTGGAGCGCGATCGGTGGACGACGGGCGTCACGCTCGCGGACGTGAACGGCGACGGCCGACTCGACATCTACGTGTGCCATGCAGGTCTGAAGCCCGCCGCGGCGCGCGCCAACACGCTGTACGTCAACCAGGGACTGCGGGACGGCGTTCCTTTCTTTCGCGAAATGGCGGCCGCCTACGGCATCGCCGACACCGGCTACTCCACGCAGGCGGCGTTCTTCGATTACGACGGCGATGGCGATCTGGACCTCTTCCTGATCCGCAACTCGCCGCGTCCCGTCGCGACCATCCCCGTACGCAACCTTCGCGCAACGCGCGATCCGCTCGGCGGCCACGAGCTGTACCGCAATGACGGCGGCCGGTTCGTCAATGTCAGCGAACAGGCCGGGATCTACGGTCCAGAAATCGGTTTCGGACTGGGAATCGCGGTCGGAGATGTCAATCGCGACGGCCGGCCCGATGTGTACGTCGCCAATGATTTCTTCGAGCGGGATTACCTCTACCTCAACCGCGGTAACGGCACGTTCGACGAAGTGCTGGAGCGCGCGCTGCCGGCCTCGAGCTACTTCTCGATGGGCGTCGACATCGCCGACGTCAACAATGACGGCTGGCCCGACATCTACACCGCCGACATGCTGCCCCGCGACGACTACCGGCTCAAGACCACATCGGCCTTCGAGCCGTGGGAGCTGTATGCGGCCAAGGCGCGCGAGGGGTTCGATCACCAGCTGATGCAGAACATGCTCCAGATCAACAATGGGAACGGCACCTTGAGCGACGTCGGCTACCAGTCGGGCGTGTCACGCACCGATTGGAGCTGGAGTGCGCTCATCGCCGACTTCGATCTGGACGGCAACAAGGACATCTTCGTCGCAAACGGGCTCGCGAAGGACGTCACCGCGCAGGACTACGTCACGTTGCTCGCCAGCGACCGTACCATGCTCGGCGCCACGCGGGGCGATCGCGTCGACTTCCTGGGCCTGATCCGGTCGATGAGCTCGACCAAGTTGTCGAACTACGCGTTTCGCAACAGCGGAGCTCTGGCGTTCACCGACGCGTCGGCGGCATGGGGACTCGACCAGCCGAGCTTCTCGAACGGCGCGGCGTACGGCGACCTGGATGGGGACGGCGCGGTCGATCTGGTCGTGAACAATGTGAACGACGAAGCATTCGTGTACCGCAACAACGCCCGCGCGCAACTGCCCGAGAATCACTTTCTCCAGGTGCGCCTCGTCGGCGCAGGCGCGAATCCGTTCGCCGTCGGCGCGCGCGTCACGGTCCGCGGCGCCAATACCGAATTCACGCAGGAGCTCGAGCCTACCCGTGGCTTTCAATCGAGTGTCGACTACACGCTGACGTTCGGCGTCGGCAAGGTCGACACGCTCGAATCGGTCATCGTGGACTGGCCCAACGGGCGGTCGACCTTCGTCTCCCCCGTGGTCTCGAACCAGCAGCTCACGATTCGCGAAGCAAAGACGCAGCCGACACCGAGAGCCGGACGGACTGACAGCCGCAGCACGGTACTGCGCGACGTCACGCGCGACGTGGGCCTCGATTTCGTTCATCGTGAGAATGAGTTCGTCGATTTCGATCGCGAGCCGCTCATGCCGCACATGGTCTCGACCGAAGGACCGATCGTGACTGTGGGCGATGTCAACGGCGACGGGCTGGACGACTTCTTCGTCGGCGGCGCCAAGGGTCAATCCAGCGCGCTGTACGTGCAGCGGCCCAACGGCACATTCGTGGCAACCAACAAGGCGCTGTTTGCGGAAGACCAGATCGCGGAGGATTTGGGGGCCGCGTTCTTCGATGCGGACGGCAACGGCACACTCGATCTCTACGTCGTCACCGGCGGCACGGAGTTCTCCGCGCTGGCGCCGGCATTTGAGGATCGGCTCTACCTGGGCGACGGTCACGGTACGTTCCGAAAGGCGTCCGGCTCTTTGCCGCCGGTCTTCACCAGCGGCGAGCGCGTCGCGGTCTCTGGAGACCTCGTCTTCGTCGGTGGCCGCGCCGTGCCGGGACGCTACGGCGTGGACCCACTCAGCGTGCTGCTGCGCCGAGGAGCCGGGGGTCGGTTTACCGATATGACCGCGGAGGTCGCCCCCGAGCTGGCCCATATCGGCATGGTGACGGACGCGGTGTGGGTCGATGTGGACGGTGACCACCGGGACGATCTGGTCGTCGTCGGCGAGTGGATGCCCATCACAGTCTTTCATAACACGGGAACGCGCCTGGAGCGCGTGGCGACGCGCGGCCTCGAGCACAGCTCGGGCTGGTGGAACCGCATTATCGCCGCCGATTTCACCGGCGACGGGCGCGGCGATTTCGTCATCGGGAACGCCGGCCTCAACAGTCGGCTGCAAACGTCCGCAGCCGAGCCGCTGCGCATGTACGTCAAGGATTTCGACGGGAACGGTTTTCCGGAGCAGATCCTGGCACGCGTCGACGGATCCGTCGCGCACCCGCTGGCGCTGCGCGATGAGCTCACGGCGGCGCTGCCGGGATTGAAGGTCCGCTACCCAAAGTACGTTGACTACGCGCGCCAGACGGTGCAGGACATCTTCGGGGATGCGTTGTCGGGCGCGCTCGTGAAGCAGGTCGATACGTTCGCGAGCGTGCTGGCGAAGAATAACGGCGACGGGTCCTTTACCCTGCTGCCTCTCCCGCGCGAGGCGCAGCTCGCCCCGGTATATGGGCTCCTGGCGCGGGATTTCGATCACGATGGCAGGCTCGACCTGCTCCTGGCGGGGAATCTGGCCGGCGTGCAGCCGGCGTTCGGAGCCATGACGGCGAGTTACGGGCTCTTGTTACGAGGCGATGGACCGGGGGGAGAGGGGGGGACCGGCTTTACCCCGGTCCGGTCCTCTGAGAGCGGATTCGGTGTGCCGGGCCACGCGCGCGATATCCAGCGGCTCCGCACGCGGCGCGGCGATCTGTACATCGTCGCGCGCAACAACGACCGGCCGCTGTTTTTTCGCTAATGCTTCGTCACGATGATGATCACGCCATTCGTGCCGCGGACACCGTACCCCGCCGTCGATGCCGCGTCCCGCAACACCTTCACGGTATCGATGTCGTGCGGGTTGATCGCGGACAGATTGGTGGGGTTGGAGCCGAGCGGAATGCCGTTAACGACGAACAGCGGCTCCTCGTCACCCATGAAGGTCGTGCTGCCGCGCAGCCGGAGGACGACGTGCCCGTCCGGAGCACGCGTCATCGTGAGGCCGGGCACCTTGGCCAGCAACAGCTGCTCGAGGGACTGCCCCGGCGAATGCTCGATGTCTTCCGCCGTCAGCACCACTTCGGATGGTCGAGAGGGTCGACTCGTGTGCCGGGTTGCGGTACGATGCGAGCAGGCGGCGAGCAGGAGTGCAATGGGAAGTGCAGCGCGCGCGACGATCGTCATGAACGACCCCTTGCAGGAGTGGGGAGTGCGCTGAGGCTCAAATATACTCACGCAGTTCGACTTCGGAGTGACTCATGAAAATGCCATCGCTGTTGCTCGTCCTGGCTGTGATCACGGTACGCGCCGCCGCGCAAGCGCGGGTCGGCTCCCCCGATCGCCGTAACGAGGTGCAGGTCGCGGTGCACGATGGCAGGCTCTCCTACTCGGTGCGGCGCGATGGGAAACCGCTGATCACACCGTCGCAGCTCGGCTTCGTGTTCCGGGGTGCCCCCGCACTGCGCGACTCGCTCAGCATCACGGACTCGAGCCGCTCGACCTTTGACGAGACGTGGACACAGCCCTGGGGCGAAGTGGCGCGCGTTCGCAATCACTACAACGAGCTGAAGGTCGTGGTGCAAGAGACGGCGGCGCCGAGACGGCACTTTACCCTCGCCGTGCAGGCATTCAACGACGGCGTGGCCTTCCGCTACGAAGTGCCCGCACAACCGAGCCTCGGCGACTTCGAGATCACCGACGAGCTGACCGAGTTCGCGCTGGCGGACAACGCGCGCACCTGGTGGATCGCATCGAATCGCCCGCGACTCGACCGGTCCGAGCAATTGTGGTCCGAAGGTCCCGTCAGCACGCTCGACAGCGTGCAGACGCCGCTCACGATGGAATTCAGGGGCGGCAAGACGTTTGTGGTAATCCACGAGGCGAATCTCGTGGACTACGCGAAGATGAACATCCGCGGCCCGCGCCTCGACAACCGCACGCTGCACGCCGACCTCGCGCCCATGGCGGACGGCGTGAAAGTCCGCGGCCGCACGCCGTTCGTCACCCCGTGGCGCACCATCCAGATCGCCGACAAAGTGACGGAGCTGTCGCCCTCGGTGATCGGTCTGAATCTCAATCCGCCCAGCGTCATCGCGAACACCGACTGGATCAAGCCGATGAAGTACGTCGGCATCTGGTGGGGCATGCATATCGGCACGATGACGTGGAGCTCGGGACCCAAGCACGGCGCCACAACCGCGAACACAAAACGCTATATCGACTTCGCGGCGGCGAATGGATTCGGCGGTGTCCTGGTGGAAGGATGGAACGTCGGCTGGGACGGCGACTGGATCCAGAACCGCAACGCGTTCTCCTTCACACAACCGTATCCAGATTATGACATCGTCGAGCTCGCGCGCTACGCCCACTCCAAAGGCGTACACCTGATCGTGCACACCGAGACGTCCGGTGGCATTCAGAACTACGAGCGACAGATGGACAGCGCGTTTTCGATGTACGAGCACCTCGGCCTGGACGCGATCAAATCGGGCTACGTGACGGACCTGACCAGTGAGGGCCACTCGCACTGGAGCCAGTTCATGGTCAATCACTACCGCCACGTCATCGAGATGGCGGCGCAGCATCACATCATGCTCGACGTGCACGAACCGATTCACGACACCGGCGAGCGCCGCACCTACCCCAACATGATGAGCCGCGAGGGCGCGCGCGGGCAGGAATACAACGCGTGGGGCGGCGAAGGCGGCAATCCCCCCGAGCACGAGACGATCCTGTTCTTCACGCGCCTGCTCGACGGACCGATGGACTTCACGCCCGGTATTTTCGACATCCTACGCACCAAGACGGGACCTGCGCGTACGAACGAAGACGCGCGCGTCCGTACCACGCTCGCAAAGCAGCTGGCGCTCTACGTCGTGATCTATTCGCCGCTGCAGATGGCCGCCGACCTCCCGGAGAACTACGAGGGTCAACCGGCGCTGCAGTTCATCAAGGACGTCGCCGTGGACTGGGATACGACACGCGTGATCGACGGCAAGATCGGCGATTACGTCATCGTCGCCCGCAAACAGCGCAACTCGCCCCAATGGTTCCTCGGCGCCATCACCGACGAGGAGGCACGCACGTTCGATGTGCCGCTCACGTTCCTGGATCCCGGGAAGAGCTACATCGCCGATATCTACGCCGATGGTCCCGGCGCCGACTGGCTGACGAACCCGCTGCCCGTCAGAATCACCCATCACACGGTGACGCGTGGTTCGCATCTGCGAGTGGCGCTGGCGCCGGGCGGCGGCCAGGCGATTCGGATCAGGCCGGCAGGGGCGGCAAGGGCGCCACGGCGGACGCCATGAACCATTCCATCGCCCAGGTCATCAATCTGATCCCCGACGCGTCTCAACAGCTGTGGTCGGGCGATCTCAGGGCTGCGCGACGCGCCATCCTCGCGACAGATCCTGCCGGAGTCCTCGAGATCCATGGCTCGTTTGCCTTGGTCGCGCAGGAAGGCGAGCGCGTCGTGCTGGCGCGCAGTCTGGAACGCCCGCTGCGCTACTTCCTCGCCAAGGCGGCCGACGGCCCGGTGCTCATCGTCGCGGAGCGGATCGATGAGATCCGCGCCGAGCTCGAGCGGCGGGGGTGGGGCGATCAGTTTCACCCGTCGTACACGCGCATGGCGCCGGCGCATCACGTCACGACGCTGCGGCTGATCGGCTGCCCCGATCCCAATCCGTCGTATAGTCGCTTCTTCGACCCGCCGCGCGGGACACTGCCGCCCGATCTGGGCCTGATCGGCCGGCACTACATCGAGGCGCTCTACACCGAGCTCCGTAGCTGGCTCGCGGCGCAACCGCAGAATGCTCCCATCGGTGTGCCGTTTTCGGGCGGGATCGACAGCGGCTCGGTGCTGCTCTGCCTCTACAAGCTCCTGCTCGACGACGGACAGTCTCCCGCCCGCCTCAAGGCCTTCACGCTGTCGCTCGACGGTGACGGCGAGGATGCGCGGCAGGCGCGCGAGTTTCTGCGGCGCACGGGGGCCCTCGAGCTGTTGGGTGAGACGATCGACGTCCCGCAGGAAGCGCTCGATCCGCTGCGCGCGGTCGCCGTGATCGAGGACTACAAGCCGCTCGACGTCGAGTGCGCGGCGGTGAGCCTCGCGCTGCTCCAGGAGATTCGCGCGCGCTACCCCGAATGGCGGCTGCTCGTCGACGGCGACGGCGGGGATGAAAACCTCAAAGACTATCCCATCGAGGCGAACAGCGAGCTGACGATCCGCAGCGTGGTGAACAATCGCATGTTGTATCAGGAAGGCTGGGGCGTCGACTCCCTCAAACACTCGCTCACGTACAGCGGCGGCTACAGTCGCGGCTGCGTCCGCGGCTACGCCTGCGCGCGCCGCTACGGCTTCGTCACCTTCAGTCCGTACACGCGGCCGGCGGTGATCAGGGTGGCGGAAGCGATTCCGTTCGCCGAATTGACGGGCGGCTCGCACGAGCGGCTGTACGCACTGAAAGGCGAAGTCGTGAGTCGTGGCGTCCGCGCGGTCTTGGGGCTGGAGATGCCGATATATCCCAAGCGGCGCTTCCAACACGGGTCGGCCACAGCGGAAACCGCCGCCCGGTTGTTCACCGGAGACGAGGCGCGGTATCGCCGCCATTTCCACGCTCTCCACAGCTGACGCGCGCATTCGGGGGCTCCGGCCCCCGAAGCCGATCGTCGATCCGTGGAATGCGCACGGTACGCTGCTCGAGCAGGAGCGCGCCCCGAACGGATCGATCGAGCGCGCCCTGACGGTCTTCCTCTCGGGCGCCGAGTGTCCTTTTACGTGCTCGTTCTGCGATCTGTGGCGGTTTACGCTCGATGGTCCCACTCCACCCGGCGCTCTGCCGACCCAATTGGCGCGGGCGCTGGAGCAGGTCCTCCTGCCATTCCCAGACCGGCTGAAGCTCTACAATGCGAGCAACTTTTTCGACCGTCGCGCCGTGCCACGGGAGGACCTGCCACGCCTGACGGAGCTCGCGGCGCCGTTCGCCGCCGTCACGGTGGAATCGCACGCCAACACGATCGGCCCACTGACGTTGGAGCTTGCCAACCTGCTCAGACCGCAGCTCGAGGTCGCCGTCGGCCTGGAGACGATTCATCCGGTGGCGATCGAGCATCTCAACAAGCGGCTCGAGCTGCCGCGCTTCGATCGCGCGGCGGAGTTCCTGCTCGATCACGACATCGGATTGCGCGCATTCGTCCTGCTCGGCACTCCCTACGTCCCGACCGATGCGATGATCGAATGGACGGTGCGGACCGCGGAGTACGCGGCGGCGCGCGGCGCGGCTCGGATTGCGATCATCCCGGTGCGCGGCGGCAATGGCGAGACGGAGCGGCTCCAGCGCGAGGGCCACTTTGCGCCACCGACACTCGCTCAGCTGGAGCGCGCGCTCGAGCAATGTCTCGGACTCGCTTCCGCGGTGGTGACCGCTGATCTCTGGGACGCAGACCGGTTGACCGCCTGTGCGACCTGCCGAGCCGAGCGTATCGCTCGACTCGAGCGTCTCAACCTGACCGGCCGGCTGGAGACCTCCCCGGCCGTCAATTGCTCCGTGTGCGCGTAGCCGTCGTCGGCAGTGGCTTTGCGGGCTCGCTGCTCGCGCGCGTGCTCGCGGTGCAAGGACACGACGTCGTGCTGCTCGAGCGCGGCACTCATCCCCGCTTCGCCATCGGAGAATCGAGCACGCCGCTGGCCAACCTCACCCTGGAGCGGCTGGCGCGCCGCTACGGGTTGGACGATTGCTACCACCTCGCGGCACACGGTCGCTGGGTCGCGCGCTTTCCCGAGCTGCGCCGCGGGCTGAAGCGCGGGTTCACGTTCTATCGCCATCACGCGGGCCGGCCCTTCGCGGTAGCCGGGGGAGGGCCCGGCACCGAACGGCTGCTTGTCGCCGCGAGTCCAAACGACCACGTCGCCGACAATCACTGGTTGCGCGCCGATGTGGACCATCACTTCGTGCGCGCCGCGGTGGCGGCGGGGGTGGAATACCGCGACCGCACCGAGGTGACAGCAGACCTGCTCAAGCAGCTTCGAGTCGACTTCGTCGTGGACGCGTCGGGGCCAGGCGGCTTTCTTGCCCGCGAGTTCGGAATTCCGTCCGCTTTGCACCGCATGCACACGCGAGCCGGCCTCTTGTTCAGCCACTTCGACGGCGCTCGCCTGATGTCGGACGTCGTCCCTGGCCTGCCGGTCGGCCCCTACCCGGACGATTGGGCCGCAGTGCACCACATTATAGATGAAGGCTGGATGTACTCCCTGCGCTTCGATGACGGGGTGACGAGCGCCGGGTTTCTGCTGCGGGAGATGGTTTCGGGCCCACCGGAGCAGATGTGGCGAGGGCTGCTCCGCCGTTATCCCACGATCGGCGCGCTGTTTTGCGACGCCACGCCGCTCAGGCCGATCACCTACAAGCCGCGCATTCAGCACCGTCTGACACGCGCCGCCGGCACCGGGTGGGCGATGCTGCCGCATGCCTACGGCTTCATCGATCCGCTGTTCTCGACCGGCATCGCGTGGAGTCTGCGCGCCATCGAACGACTCGCGAGCTGTTTCGAGAACGGAGGAAGGCCGAGTGAAGCCGATCTGGCCCGTTACGATGCGATGCTCAGCGCCGAAGCCGATCAGATCGACTGGCTGGTCGCCGGCGCCTATCACGCCATGGCTCGTTTTGATCTCTTCGCCGCCCAAGCGATGATCTACTTTGCCGCAGTGTCCTTCGCCGAGGTCCGCCAGCGCGTCCGCCCTGACGAGAACATCACGTGGTCAGGTTTCCTCGGTGTGGGGGACGCCGAGTTGGGAGGCCTGCCCCGCGCCAGCCTGCGGCGCCTTCGGCACGTTCGCTCGGCCGCGGATCGGCGCGCGTTCGTCAAATGGGTGAGCAAGTCGATCGCACGGCGCAATGTCTGCGGGCTCGCGAATCCCGCCGCCCACAACAGCTATCCTGTGGACCTCGATGTCCTCACCCGCCGCCACGCCGTGCTCGGCATGAGTCGAGAGGCGCTCCTCAGCGCTCTGCCCGCGCTGCGGGGCTTTTCCTGATGATCCGGGTGTTGTACTCGCGCAGATAGCGCTGCCGCGCGGAGTCGGCCGGATAGGCATCGCCGGGGCCGTAGGGGTACGTCTTTATGGCGTGATACGGGAGCGGCTCGATCGTGGTGCCGTGGGCCGTGTTGAGGTCGGAGTCCTTGATCCAACCGTCGCTATATAAGAAGAAGGTGCGGGTCCAGCCGGGCGGCGCCTCGGTTCCCCCGGACGCACTGAACTCGACCGTCGTCTCATCCCCGGGCACCATCACGACGTACTGGTCGTCGCTGGACTCCAGCAGGGGAAGAACGTCGCCGAAGCGCGTCGCTGCGCCTGTGATCGGACGCCAGGGCGAATCGCGCGTGACGTCGGCGTACTCGAACCAGTGGGGGCCGTACCGGCCGCCGTGCCGATACATGCGCGAGAACCCGCGGAAATGCAGGTCGCCGGCCACGGGCGCCAGCGTTGTCACGCGCGCGACCGCCGCCGTTGCCTCTTGACCGTCGCGACCGTCTCGACCGCCGCCGTTAGCATCTTGCGCCACAAACGCCTGATCCCAATAGACCTGCATGCTGGTCCGGATTCGCACGTGGTGATCGCGCGTGGGGAAAAGCCCCGCAAGATCGATCACCATCGTCTTGTCCTTCCCGGCAGGAAAACCGATCACTCCTCGCGAAACCCATCGACCGCGCGCGTCCCGCACCTCGATCACCGGCATCTCCGAACGCAGTGCCTGCTGTTGGGAGAGCGCGACGTTGATGCTCGCGTCGCTCGGGAAGATCCAGCCGCGCAGGAACAGGTGCGTGCCTGGCTCGCCCGCGCGCTCGTCCAGCCCGAGGATCAACGCGTGGGGTTCGGTCAGACCTTGGTAACGACGCGGTGTCAGATTCGCGACGTAGCGGAAATCGTGCTCTCGCAGGTCGGCGAGCACGTCCGTGTCGCGTTCGTCCAATGCGGAGAGCCGCGGCCGTCGGCGCGTGACCTGAAAGAGCCGCAAGTCAGGTCCGCGCATAGGCGGGAAACGCTCATCGACGAACACGTCCACCGAGTCCGGATGATCGACGGCGAGCAGCCGCAGCTGATCGAGATACGCCGTCTCCCACAGCTCCTCGGTCACCTGAACCACATACCGACCGTTCCTTGGCTTGAGCGCTTCCCCGGGGATGCGTACATACTCGAGCGACGCGCCCGCGGGTGCATACGACGTGGCACGTTTCCCGTTTCCCGTTTCCCGTTTCCCCATGATTCCCAGCGGCATCCCCAACGCACTCTGCCACATGATGTCGGTGATGAACCGGAACTGCCTGCCGTTCCACGTATACAGGAAAGCGCAGGAGCCCTTGAGCTGCTGGCGTTCGAGCACGTCGGCGTCGGTCCCAGGGAAGTAGATCGTCTGCGGCACTCCGTTCGTCCATTGCACCCGCAGCACGTCGGCTTTCAGATGGGTGCCCAGTCCCACGTCAGTGATGCGGTCGGTGACGACGCGTGTCTGATAGAGCTCGCCGGCGCGTACTTCCACTCTGGAGCCGACGCCAAAGGTGTTGTTCTTGCTGCTCCCGGTGCGGAGGGCGCTCAGCTGGATCCGCATGGCGAGATGTTCGCTGCCGCCGTCGTTCCGCAGCCACGCAAGTCCCGACGGAGTGCCAAGCAGGATGTCCTGGTCACCGTCTCCATCGAGATCGCCTACGATCACCGGTCCGATGCGGCCGCGCCGGACCGCGTCGGGGAGCAGCGTCGACCGGTCGTCGAACCGGCCGGAGCGGTTGTTATGGAGCAGCGTGGCGCCCCCGCCGTTGTCCCCTGCCAGCAGCAAATCCAGCCAGCCGTCGTTGTCGTAATCGAAAAACACCGCGCTACCACCGATCGCACTCGAGCGGAGGGAGGGGTCGCGGGTGAACGTGCCGGCTCCGCTGTTGTGCCACAGTCCGGTTCCGCCAACGTAGATGTCGAAGGCGCCATCGTTGTCGTAGTCGCCGATGGCGACAGGCCCCGCGCCATGCAGCGTATCAGCCGTGCGGCCGAATCCGTTGACGGCGTCGTTGTGGAACAGGTCATGGGTGCCGCTGGCGCTCGCCACGACCACGTCGGTCCGGCCGTCGTCATCCAGATCAGCGAAGGCCGCGTCCGTGCCTCCCTGCATGATCCCCATCGCGTTGGCCGCAAGCGTGAACGTACCGTCGGCGTTGTTCCGGTAGACGGCGAGGGACTCGTTGCCGACGAGCAACAAATCGAGATCACCATCGTGGTCCAGATCCGCGAACAGCGCCCGACGCGCGCCATTCACGTCGCGGACGCCGGCACGCTCAGTCACGTCTTCGAACCGCTTGCCCTCGACGTTATGCAACAGATAGCCGCGATGGTCCGTCCCGATCGCAAACAGATCGAGCCAGCCGTCGTTGTCGTAGTCGACGAACGTGGCCGCGAGCGCACCTGCCGGCAGCCGCACCGGCATCCTGGCCGTCACGTCGCTCACAAAGCCCTGTTGCACCCCGTAGAGCTGAACGGTCTTCCCGGCGACCAGCAGGTTTTCTCCGCCATCTCCATCGACGTCGCCGAGTGCCAGTGCGGTCGGTGAGCCGCCACCCTCCGGCAGGCCGCTCTCGCCCGTCGCGTCCGTGAAATGCACGTCGATAGTGGAGGACACGGGCTTGAATCCACGCATCGTGATGAGCGTCTGCGGATTGAACGTGAGCGTCGGATTGCCGGGAAGCGGTGCTTCGACCCAATCGACTGTGGCGAGCGCGGTCTGATATGGCGCGGTGACCTCGATCAACCGCACGAAGCGATCGAACGCTGCCCGCGCATCGGGGAGGGGGGGGGGCATTCGCCCCGACTGCAACGCGCGAATCGCGGCGGTCAAATGGGGCTGGGCTTCGCGCGGCGGCGCGGGACGCAGGGTCCGGATTTCTTCGAGATAGCGCAGGGTGCTGTCGCGTTCACCCAGCCGCAGCCACACATCGGCGAGATCGAGCCGCACCACGAGATTCGCCGGTGCCTGCTCGAGCACCCGGCCCAATCGCTCGGCATACCTCCGGTCGCCGTCGGTTTGCTGATCGAGACCAGCGAGCCCGTACAGCACGCGGGCGTCCAACGAGTCCGCGTTCAGCAGCATGTGGCGCGCCTCGGCAGGCCGCTGGGTGAGCGCATAAAGTCGCGCGAGGAGCAACGCGACGTCGACGTTGCGCGCATCGAGACGTTGCGCCCGCTTGAGCTGCGCTTCGGCCTCCGCGAACCGGCCGCCACGCAGGTAGGTGAGCCCAAGGTTGGTGTACCCGAATGGGTCCTTGGGCACGAGTGCGATCACTTTGCGGAACTCCACGGCTTCCGCGAGCCGGCCACGCTCCAGGTGCGCAAGTCCGACGGTGCGTGCGGTGAGCAGCGCGCCTCGATCGACCTGCTGCTCGCGGCAGCCTCCGCCCGTGGTTACGAGCAGTAACACTGCAGCCAGCACGACACCATTTTTCACGCTATACTGCCTCCCCTTGCGCAGCATTTTTCTTTTCCTGCTCGTCACGGTTGCGGGTTGCGGTGAGCGCGCTTCCCCACCGCTGTTCCAGCGCATCCCGCCCGGAGCGAGCGGCGTGAATTTCTCGAACACGCTGCCTCAGGACTCCGCGCTCAACATCGTGAATTACCTGTACTACTACAACGGTGGCGGCGTCGCGGCGGGCGACATCGATGGTGACGGTCTCGTGGACCTGTATTTCACGTCGAACGTGGGTCCAAACCGGCTGTATCGCAACCTCGGCAAGTTCCATTTCGAAGACATCACCGATCGCGCCGGCGTTGCCGACGGCATCGGATGGAAAAGCGGCGTGACGATGGCCGACGTGAACGGCGACGGGCGCCTCGACATCTACGTCTGCGCCGTCACCGAAGTCGGTGGACGCGGCCGGAACGCGCTCTACATCAACAACGGCGACGGCACGTTCACCGACCGCGCCGGGGAGTACGGCCTGGCGTTTGCCGGGTACGGGACGCAGGCGGCGTTCTTCGACTACGATGGCGATGGCGACCTCGACATGTATCTCCTCACCAGCTCTACGCTCGCCCATGTCGCGAAGAGTCAGACCACCAGCCGCACCGCGCACGACAGCGAAGCGGGCGACCACCTGTACCGCAACGACGGCAATCATTTCACGGATGTGAGCGCGGACGCCGGGATCTACGGCGGTGTCGAAGGCTTTGGGCTGGGCATCGCGATCAGCGACGTGAACCTCGATGGTTGCCCCGACATCTACATCGCCAACGATTTCCCCGAGAACGATTTCCTCTATCTCAACAACTGCGACGGCACGTTTCACGAGGCGATCACCGAGACGACCGGTCACACGAGCCGCTTCTCGATGGGTGTGGATGCAGCCGACTTCAATAACGATGGCCGGCCGGACATCGCGGTGCTCGACATGTTGCCGGACAGCGAGTCGATCCTCAAAACCGCCGCGAGCGCCGAGAGTTACACGTTGTTCGATTTGAAGCTGGCGACCGGCTATCACCCGCAGTATGCACGCAACACACTGCAGCTGAACCGTGGCGTGGTGGGCGGCAAGGTGCATTTCAGCGAGATCGGCTTTTTGGCCGGGATCGCGGCGACCGACTGGAGCTGGGCGCCGCTGTTCGCCGATTTCGACAATGACGGGCGCAAGGATCTGTTCGTCACCAACGGTATCTACCGGCGTCCCAACGACCTCGACTATATCGCCGCGCTCGACAGCGGGCCGCCGAATCTTGCCCGTATGCCCCACGTACCGATCGCCAACTACGCGTTCCACAATAATGGCGACCTGACGTTCACGAACGAGGCGGCGGCCTGGGGACTCGCGACGCCGGGATTCTCGAACGGCGCGGCATACGCCGATCTCGATAACGACGGCGCGCTCGATCTGGTCGTGAACAATCTCGACGCGCCCGCCGCGATCTATCGCAATCGCGGTGTAGGCCGGCACTATCTGCGAGTCGCGCTGCACGGCGGCGGCGCCAATACGGGTGGTAGCGGCGCGAAGGTGACAATCACCGCGCGAGGCCATCGGCAGCTCCTCGAGGAGACACCGACGCGCGGATTCCAGTCGGCCGTGGATCCAGTGCTGCACTTTGGGCTCGGTACGGCAACGCAGGTCGACTCGCTCGTGGTGATCTGGCCCGATCGGCGGCAGCAGATCCTCACGGACGTGCCGGCCGACCAGACAATCACGCTCTCTCAAGCCGATGCGAACCGCCAACCGTCCAACCGTCCAACCGTCCAACATTTGTTCACAGATGTCCCCGAGCGCCTGGGGATCACCTACAAGCATGACGAGCGGACGTTCTACGATTTCGGCCGCGAGCCGCTGATGCCACACTTGCTCTCGACCGAGGGACCGGCGCTCGCCGTCGGCGACGTCAACGGCGACGGCCTGGACGACGTCTACCTCGGCGGCGCCAAGTGGCAGGCGGGCGAGCTATGGCTGCAGCGTCGTGACGGCGGCTTCCGCCGCGCGCCGGAGCCGGCATTCGCGGCTGATAGCGTACATGAGGACATCGACGCGGTCTTCGTCGACGCCGACGGGGACGGCGATCGCGACCTCTATGTCGTGAGCGGCGGCAACGAGTTCTGGGAGGGGGAGCCGTTGCGCGACCGGCTCTACCTCAACGATGGACGGGGCGACTTCCGCCTCGCGCAGAACGCCCTCCCCGACTTCTACCACAATGGTTCTTGCGTCGCCGCGGGCGACTACAACGGCGACGGCCACGTCGATCTGTTCGTCGGCAGCCGCGTCGTTGCGCGTCACTACGGAGCGACACCACGGAGCTATCTCCTGGAAGGGGACGGCGCCGGCCATTTCCGCGATGTCACTCCCGACGTGATCGCAAACGCCGGGATGGTGAGTGGTGCGGCCTGGGTCGATGGCGATCTGATCGTCGTCGGTGAGTGGATGCCGTTGCGCATTTTCCACCAGCAGAGCGGCGCGTGGGTCGAGCATTCGCTCCCGTCCACCTCGGGCTGGTGGAACAGCGTTCAGACGGCTGACCTGAACGGTGACGGCCGTCCCGATCTCATCCTCGGCAACCTGAGCCTCAATTCCTTCCTCCGCGCTTCAGCCACCGAGCCTGCGCGGCTGTACCTCGGCGATTTCTTCGGCACCGGCACCATGATTCCGATCATTACCTCGTATCGCCACGGCAAGAGCTACCCGCTCGCGGGGCGAGACGAGCTGCTACAGGCGGTGCCGTCGCTGCGGACCCGCTATCCGACGTATGCGTCCTTCGACGCCAGCCGGATCGAGGACATCGTGCCAAAGAAGGCTTTGCGTGCGGCGCGGGTCCTCACCGCGGAGACGTTCGCCAACGCGATCGCACTCAACCGCGGCGGATCGTTCGAGCTGCGGCCGCTGCCGGTCGAAGCGCAGTTCGCGCCGGTGTATGCGTCACTGGCGGACGATTTCGACGGCGACGGACAGACCGATCTGATCGTGGCGGGCAACTTCTACGGCGTGACCCCGGTGCAGGGACGCTACGACGCGAGTTACGGTTTGCTACTGCACGGAGACGGCCGAGGCGGGTTTGCGGCGGTGGACATGGAGCAGAGCGGGCTCGAGATCGACGGGCAGGTGCGGCGCATGGCGCGTCTCAAGCGGGCGAACGGAGAGCGACTCATTCTGGTGGCGAGAAACGATGACCGCCTACAAGTCATTCGCCTGCGTGCGCTAAATCAGATAGCCGCGCTTCATTAGACTCCGCCCCGAGGCAGCGTAGCCGGCGCCGTCCGGCAGGTGCCAGCCGAGCGAATCCGCCAGGCGATCGTAAATGTTGAACAGGACGCAGGCGTGGATCGCGTCCTCGATGCCTTCATCACTCACGCCTGCGGCGCGCAGCGGCGCGACGTCGGCGGGACGGACGTCGTCAGGACGAAGCGTGAGCTTTTCCAGGAACTGCAGTGCGGCGCGCAGTTTCACATTCACCGGGGCCGTGCGCCAATCGTGCAGCACCGCCTCGACCAGCTTGTCATCCTCGAGCGCCAGCGACGCGACCGCGCCGTGAGCCCCCGTTCAGAAGACGCATTGGTTGAGGCGCGAGGTGAACGCGGCGAACAGCTCGCGCTCGCCCACGCTCCACTCCGAGGGCCCGCGCATCACCGCCTGCGTCCACGCGGTCATCGACCGCCCCCACAGCTCCGGCCGGTACAGGATCGTCTTCACGACGTCGGGCACTCGGCGCCGGCCCACCAGGCGAATGAGTATCAGCTTCAGCTTTTCGCCAAGCCGGTGGCCGTGCTCCACGCGACTGAGGCGCATCAGTCGGGTTCCTCGCCGCGCAGCGCCGCCATGCCGCGCTCGAGCCGGTGCAGCGCCGCACCCACCGTGGCCGCGACGGTCAGCTCGAACAGCGTGTCATCCGAATGGCTCGCCTGCAGCGATTCGACTTCCGCGTCGGTGATCTTGTACGCGTGGCGGGCGACCTTGTCGACGTAGAACGCGAGCTCCGGAGGAAGGGCGTCCCGTGCTGCGGCTCCTGGACGTTTGCCTCGTTCCAGAACGTCGCGCCGCAATGCGGATGTCGCGGCACCAGGGGTATCGAGCACACCTTGCCTGAGGCGTTGCACCAACTCGTCGTAACGACTGGTCCGACTCATGCGCCTAAAGCTCTCACTTAATGTAAAATTCTGCCATGCATACCGTCCTCTGTCTCCTCGCGATTCTGCAGGCCCCCCCCCCTCAGCGCGACATCGCCCGCTGGCAACAGCAAGCGCAGAGCGTCACGATCATCCGCGACGACTGGGGCATCGCGCACGTGTACGGCAAAACCGATGCGGACGCCGTGTTCGGCATGGAGTACGCGCAGGCCGAGGACGATTTCAACCGGATCGAGACGAACTACCTGAATGCGCTGGGCCGTCTTGCGGAAGCGGAGGGCGAGTCGGCGGTTTACCAGGATCTGCGGATGAAGCTGTTCATCGATCCCGATTCGCTGCGCGCACAGTACGCCGCGAGCCCGGCGTGGCTGCGGCACCTCATGGACGCCTTCGCCGACGGTCTCAACTTCTTCCTCTATAAGCATCCGGCAGTGAAGCCGCGGGTGATCACGCATTTCGAGCCGTGGATGGCGTTGTCGTTTACCGAGGGGAGCATCGGCGGCGACATCGAGCGCATCAATGTGCGCGACCTCGCGGCGTTGTACGGCGATTCAGGTGCCGTGGCACCGCGCAGCGGGGACGAAGATGAAGGGGAGGCGGATCCGTCCGGGTCCAACGGCATCGCCATCGCGCCGCCGCTCACCGCCAACCATCACGCGTTGCTCTGGATCAATCCGCATACGTCGTTCTACTTCCGCTCCGAATTGCAGATGGTGAGCCAGGAAGGCCTCAACGCCTACGGCGCCGTGACGTGGGGCCAGTTCTTCATCTATCAGGGCTTCAACAAGACGGCGGGATGGATGCACACGTCGAGCGGCGTGGACAACATCGACGAGTTTCTGGAGACTGCACCGCTCCCCTCGCGTCGCATCACCGTGCCCTTCAAGACCGACACCGGACTGGCACGCAAAACCTTTACGATCTACTACTCGCAGCACGGGCCCATCGTCCGGAAAGAGGGCGACCGCCTCGTCAGCGTAAGCCTGATGAGCAGTCACGTGAACGCGTTGATTCAGTCGTACTCCCGCACCAAGGCCCGCGACTTCGCGGCGTTCCGCAAGATCATGGACCTGCACACCAACTCGTCCAACAACACCGTGTTTGCAGACGCCTCCGGCAACATCGCGTATCTCCACTCCAACTACATCCCGCGCCGCGACACGTCGTTTGACTGGACCGAGCCGGTCGATGGCGCCAATCCGGCGACGTCCTACCGCGGCGTGCTCTCGTTCGCGGAAACGCCCAACGTCGTGAATCCGCGGAGCGGCTGGGTCTACAACTCGAACAACTGGCCCTGGTCGGCCGCTGGAGCCGGATCGAGCCCCGAGCGCAAGAACTTTCCGCGTTACGTCGAGACGGGCACCGAGGAAACCGCGCGCGGCTATCACGCGCTGCGGGTGTTGGCAGGTAGGAGCGACTGGACGATGACTTCGCTGACTGCGGCGGCATTCGACAGCTATCTCCCCGCCTTCGAGCGCATGATTCCGCCGCTGCTCTCGGCGTACGATCAGCTCCCCGCGGCCGATACGCTCAAGACAAGGCTCGCCGAGCCGGTAGCGGCCTTGCGGGCGTGGGACTATCGCTGGGGTGCCGAGTCGGCGCCGACGTCGCTCGCCGTGTTCTGGGGCGAGCGTGCCGGCCGGCGCGTGGCCACGGATGCCCGCGCGTCAGGGATCTCCGTGATGCAGTACATCGCGTCGTCGCGCGCCGCGCCGGGCGACCTGCTCGCGGCACTCTCGGCCGCCGTCGATGCGCTCACCGCCGATTTCGGGACGTGGCGCACGCCGTGGGGGCAGATCAATCGCTTCCAGCGCATCAACGACGACATCGCGCCGCATTTCGACGACGCCCAGCCCAGCATCCCGGTGCCCTTCACCGCGAGCATCTGGGGTTCGCTCGCCGCCTTCGGCGCCCGCCCCTACCCCAACACGAAGCAGTGGTACGGCACGAGCGGCAACAGCTTCGTGGCCGTGGTCGAATTCGGCGACAGCGTGAAGGCGCGGGCGATTACAGCGGGCGGCGAGAGCGGCGACCCGCGCTCACCGCACTTCAACGATGAAGCAGAGCGGTACACCGCAGGCAACCTGCGGGACGTCTATTTCTATCGTTCGCAGCTCGTGGGGCATACCGAAAGGCAGTATCACCCCGGTCTGCGATAAGCGCGGTAACCGAAGCCAAACATGACAACCCCGAACACGAACAACACAATGCCCCACCACAGATTCACGTTGATGCCGAGCGAGCGTTCGTAGATCGCGGAGTCCGACAGCATCCCATAGGCCGTCAGGATCACCCCGAAGATCGTAAACATTCCGCCGATCGGCAGTCGCAGATCCAGGTTCATCGCGGCATCACCAAAAGATCACGTTGAGAATGGTCGAGACGACGAGCACGGCGACCGCGAGCGCGACAGGGCGTTTGTACCACGGCAGGTAGCCCTCCTCCACGCGTGGCGTTAACGAACGCACCAGGCCGCGCAGCTCCTCGTCAGACTTGGTACGCTTGGTGAATAGTGAGATCAGGAACGTCGCGACGAAACAGCCGGTCCATGCGAACAGCGCGGTCCAGAAATTCAGCGCCATCTCGCTCGGGTAAGTATGTAGCACTGCGCCGAGGAACCCGCCCTTGATACCGGGCACGGCGCCGCGCGGCAGCGTCAGCCCGTAGTGCAGCGCCGCCGTGATCGTCCCCGTCAACAAGCCGTAGAACGCCCCGTGACCCGTCGTGCGCTTCCAGAACATTCCCAGCAGGAACGTCGCGAACAGCGGGCCGTTCACGAACGAGAATACGAGCTGGAGCATGTCGAGGATGTTGTTGAACCGCGTCGCCGAATAGGCCGCCAGCACGCTGGCGAAGATGCCGAATACCGTCGCCGCGTGCCCTACGCGGAGATAGTGCGCGTCGGGCTGCCCCGGCCGGATGTACGATTGATAGATGTCGTAGGTCCAGACGCTGTTGAAGGCGGTGACATTGCCCGCCATCCCGGACATGAACGACGCCATCAGCGCGGTGAGACCGAGGCCGAGCAGCCCTGACGGCAGGTAATGCGCCAGCATCATCGGGATGGCGAGGTTGTAGTTCGGCTGGCCGTCGCTGCCGATCGGCAGAAACCCGCCCCGCGTCGCGTGCAGGCCGATCGCCAGCATGCCCGGCAGAATTACCAGCGCGGGCATCAGCATCTTGGGGACCGCCGCGATCAGCGGCGTGCGGCGCGCCGCCGTCATCGAGCCGGCCGCCATCGCCCGCTGCACCACCAGAAAGTCCGTGCACCAATACCCGAACGACAACGCGAATCCCAATCCCATCACCAGCCCAAACCACTCCATCCCCATCGGATTGTGACTGGGCGAGTCCATGTACTTCCACGAATGCGTCCAGGCGCCCGGCTCGAATCCGGCGTTGGTCGCCACCGTCGCGAGCTTGGCCGTCAGACCGTCCCACCCGCCCACGTCCTTGAGCCCCAGCAGCACCAGCGGCAGGAACCCGAGCACGATGAGGAAGAACTGCAGCACTTCATTGTAGATCGCCGACCTAAGCCCGCCCAGGAAGATGTAGGCCAGCACGATGAGGCCCGTGAGGACGATGCTGGCGTGAAAGCTCCAGCCGAGCACCAGCTCGAGCAGCTTCGCCAGCGCGTACATCGAAATCCCCGAAGAGAAGATCGTCATCCACGCGAACGTGATGGCGTTCAAGCCGCGGGTCTTCTCGTCGAAGCGGAGCTTCAGGTACTCGGGCACGGAGCGCGCCCGCGAGCCGTAGTAGAACGGCATCATGAAGAGGCCGACGAACACCATCGCCGGCATCGCGCCGACCCAGTAGAAGTGGCTCGTCATGATGCCGTACTTGGCGCCTGAGGCGGCCATCCCGATCACTTCCTGCGCGCCGAGATTTGCCGAGATGAATGCCAGCCCCGCGATCCACGCGGGCATCGACCGCCCGGCGATGAAAAAGTCTTCGCTGTTGCGCACCAGGCGCCGCAGCACCCAGCCGATGCCGAGTACGAAGGCGAAATAAGTGATCAGGATGGCGTAGTCGATCGTGCCGAGCTGGATGTGTGGCACGCTATTGTCTCAGCTCGTAGATGTGGGCCTGGCGGGGCGGCAGCGCAGGGGACCTCGTCCGGTCGGGAAGCGCAAAGGGCGCAGAGGGTGTGGTGCCAAGGTTCGCCACGACTAACACGGCACGCGATCCTGCCTTCCGGATGTAGGCGAGGACCGACTCGCTCCCCGTCTCGACCGGAATCAGCTCGCCATTCCGCAACGCCGGATTCGATGCGCGCTGGTGGATGAGGTGCTGGTAGAGACTCAGCAGCGAATTGGGCGCATGGTCCTCCGCCACGACGTTCACCGTGAGCGAATCGGCTTGTGCCGTCTCCCACGGTGTGCCGCTCGTGAAACCGGCGCTCGTTCCACTCCACTGCATCGGCGTGCGCAGCCGCTCGTCGGGTTTGTCACCCGTCATCCCGATCTCTTCGCCGTAATAGATGAACGGCACACCGGGCAGCGTGAGCAGAATGGTCACCGCCAGCTTTGCCGCAGCGACGTCGTTGCCCAAGACAGTCATGGTGCGCGTCTCGTCGTGATTGCGCTGGAACGGCGCCCAGCGCCACGCCGGTTGGGCGCGCTGGAATTGCGCGACCGTGGGAAGCAGCGCACCCGTCTTGCCGGTTCGGACGGCGTCCATGAGGGCTTCCGAAATCGGGAACGCGAAGTAGGCGTCGAGTTGATCGGGATAGTAGGTGAGGATCACGTCCGTGTTGTCCCACACTTCGCCGATCGTGTACGACTGCGGCGCAACGCTCCGGACATATTGCCCAAACTGGCGCAGCACCGCGTGGGTCCCCGGGGTGTTTGACTTCTGTTCCCCCACTTCGATCAGGTGGCGCACCGCGTCCAGCCGAAAACCGTCGACGTGCATCGAATCCAGCCAAAAGCGGGCCACATGCTTCATCTCTGCGAGCACCGCCGGGTTCTCGTAATTCAGGTCCGGCATCCCGCTCCAGAACAGGCCGTAGTAGTACTCGTCGCGCACGGGCGAGTGGTGCCAGTTGTTCCCACCGGTCTTCGACCAGCGAAACCACCCGCGGTGCGGCGCGGTCGAGTCGCGCAGCGCCTCCTGAAAAAAGGGATGCTCGCTCGACACGTGGTTCAGCACGAGATCGACGAGCACACGCACGTGGCGCTGGTGCGCCGCCGTCACGAACGCCCTGAAATCGTCGTTCGTCCCGTAATCGGGCTCGATCTTGTAGTAGTTCGTGACGTCGTAGCCGTGATAACTCGGCGACTCTGCCACGGGCATCAGCCACACGCAATCGGCGCCCAACCCTTCGACGTAATCGAGCTTCTGCGTCAGGCCGCGCAAATCGCCGATCCCGTCGCCGTTGCTGTCGTAAAACGACCGTACGAAAATTTCGTAGCACACCGTCGGGTGTGCCTGAAGCAACGCGACGAGAATCAGGGAATGCATTCGAAGCTCGCTTCGAGACCCTCCGCGGAATTGGGTCCTACGTAGATGCGGAACGTGCCGGGCTCGACGACCGGCTTCATGTCCAACCCGATGAACCAGAGGTCGCGCACGGCCACGCGCAGGCTCACGGCGCGCGATTCGCCGGGTTTCAGGGTCACGCGCTGAAACGCCTTCAGCTCCCGGACACGCGGGCTCACACTGGCGACTTCGTCCCGCACGTAGAGTTGCACGACCTCGGTGCCTTCGCGCTTTCCGGTGTTGGCCACCGTCACGGTCGCGGTGACCGTGTCGGTCACACGGACGCGCGGCGCGCTGAGCTTGAGATCGCTGTACACGAACGTCGTGTATGAGAGACCGAAGCCGAACGGGTAGCGTGGCGTGTTGGGAACGTCGATGTACTTTGACGTAAACTTGTTGTTCGCGTCGTACGGCCGCCCCGTGTTCCGATGGTTGTAGTAGATCGGCACCTGGCCGAGCACGCGCGGGAATGTGACGGGCAGCCGGCCGCTCGGACTCACGTCGCCGAACAGCACGTCGGCCGTCGCATTCCCCGCCTCGACGCCGAGGAACCACGTCTCGACGATCGCCGGCACATGATCGGATGCCCATTCGAGGATCAGCGGGCGGCCGTTCATCAGGACGAGCACGACCGGCGTGCCGGTTGCGGCGACTGCCTCGAGCAGCTGCTGCTGTACCCCGGGCAAGCCGAGGGACGAGCGACTCGCCGCCTCACCGCTCATCTCGCCGCGCTCGCCGAGGACCAGCACCGCAACGTTCGCGCGCTTCGCCGCCGCCACCGCCGCCGCGAATCCCGCCGTCGAGGTATCCTCGACGCCGGCACCTTGTGCGTAGACCACCTGCACTCCTGACGCCCGACTCCGAATTCCTTGCAGTACAGTCACGACGTCCTCGGCCTGGCCTTGCGTATGCCAGGGGCCGAGTGGCTCCGGCTTGTTGTCGGCGAGCGGGCCGATGACGGCGATCGTCGCCGTTTTCGGATCGAGGGGGAGAATCGCGCGGTCATTCTTGAGCAGGACAATCGACTCGCGAGCGGCGCGGCGCGCGAGCGCCCGCAGCTCGGCGTTGGCGGGCGCCGTGCGTGCACGATAGGGATCGCGGAACAAGCCGAGGTACAGCTTGGCGCGCAGCACGCGCATCACCGCCGTGTCGACGACGGCCATGGGAATGCGGTTGGAGCGCACCAGGGCGGCGAGGGCGTCGATGTAAATGCCGCTCTGCATGTCCATGTCGACGCCTGCGGTCAGCGCGCGCCGCCCCGCTTCTGCCTGCGAGCCTGCGACCCCGTGCTGCATTAATTCAGCGACGGACGTCCAGTCGCTCACGACGAAACCCTTGAAACCCCATTCGCGACGCAGCACCGTATCGGTGAGCCAGGCATTGCCCGACGCTGGCACGCCCGCGATGTCGTTGAACGCCGACATCAGGCTCGCCACGCCGGCGTCCACGGCAGCCTTGAAGGGCGGGAGATAGATCTCGCGCATGGTACGCTCGGAGATCTCCGTCTCGTTGTACTCACGCCCCGCCTCCGCCGCGCCGTAGCCGGCGAAGTGCTTGACCGTCGCGAAGATGGATTGCTGGAAGCCGCGCACGCGCGCCGCCGCCATCAGCGAGCCGAGATACGGATCCTCGCCTGAGCCTTCGGCGATGCGCCCCCAGCGCGGGTCGCGGGCGATATCCACCATCGGCGCGTACGTCCAGTTGATTCCCGCGGCGGCCGCTTCGACGCCCGCCGCTCGGGCCGTCGCCTCCGCCACCTCGGGGTCGAACGAGCTCGCTTCGCCGAGTGGAATCGGGAAGATCGTGCGATAGCCGTGGATCACGTCGAGGCCGAACAGCAGCGGGATCTTGAGCCGCGACTCCGTCACCGCGATGCGCTGCACCGGCGTCGTGTTCTCGGCGCCGATGACGTTGAACAGCCCCCCGAGCTTCCCGGCCCGGACGAGCTGCATCTGTTGCGGTGAGGCGCGCCCGTCGGCCGAGAGCAGGTTCAATTGGCCGAGCTTTTCTTCCAGGGTCATCCGGGCGAGGAGGGAGTCGAGGTTTTGCGCGGCGGCGGGGGAAGCCAGTAAAACCGCCAAGAACAGCGTGTGGCCAAGGCGCGACATAGCAGTCTGTCTCCGGGTGCGGGAATTGGCAGCGGGAAAGTTACGGCTCAAAACGGCACGACGTGAAGGTCTAGCGTATTCCCGTTCCGACCCGTCAACTTAGGGCCACAACTCGTTATCCCGGGAGATCGTGCCATGATTCGTCATCGTTTTCTGTGGCTCGTCTGCATCAGTCTGCTGTCTCTCGTCCTCCCGCTGTCCCTCGGCGCACAAACCACCACCGGCACCGTTCGCGGCTACGTCAAGGATCAGAACGGCGCGGCGGTGGCGGATGCGAATGTGGACGCACGACAGACCGGGACCGGGATCTTGCGCAGCACGACTTCCCGTGCCGACGGATCGTATATCCTCCCCGGTCTGGTTCCGGGCGACTACGAGCTGTCCGTTCGCAAGATCGGATTCACTCCGCAACGACGACCCGTCACGGTACAGATCGGCGCAACGCAGCTGATCGACGTTGCACTTCAGGCGGGAGCGGTCGAGCTCCAGGCAGTCACGGTCGAGGCGGCTCCTGCGGTCGAGCTGCGCACGTCCGAAGTCGCGGTCAACGTCACACCGCAGCAGATGCAGCAGCTTCCCACCGCCAGTCGAAATTTCCTCGATCTCGCGAGCCTCGCTCCAGGCGTAGTCGGGACTGAGGATCGCGTCGACGGTACGTCACGCACGTTTCGAGGCGGTGGCATGGGCTCGAACTCCTCCAACGTCTACGTGGACGGAGCGAGCCTCAAGAACGACCTGACGCAGGGTGGGGTGAGCGGGCAGGACAACAGTCGCGGCAATCCGTTCCCGCGCAGCGCGATTCAGGAGTACCGAGTGATCGCGCAGAATTTCAAGGCGGAATACCAGAAGGCGGCTGGCGCCATCATCACGGCGACGACGCGGTCCGGCACCAACGTTTGGCGCGGCAACGTGCTGGTGGGCTACCAGAACAAGGGGCTCCTCGCTCTGGATACCTTCCAGATCGCCGACAAGAACGCCAACCCCTTGACGTTCAAGCGGCCGGACTACAGTCGAGTGCTGACATCGGTGAGCGCCGGCGGTCCGATCATGCGCGATCGCCTGTTCTTCTTCGGATCGTACGAAGGAAACTACCAAAACCGTGCCGGGCGCGTGGCGTTTGCGCCTCCCACCGGTTTCGCCGCGCTCGACACGGTAAACCTGACCCAGTACAACGGCAACTTCACTTCGCCATTCCGCGAACAGCTGTTGTTCGGCAAACTGACCTATCCCATTGACGCGCATTCTACCGCGGAGCTGAGCTTCAATACGCGGCACGAGACGGACATCAAGGGATTTGGCACGGAGACTTCTGAGCAGTCGGCGAACAATTTTCGTCAGGATGTGACGATCGGGCAGTTGCGCTACACTCGGTTCTGGGGCGCCTGGCTCAATGAGGCGAAGATCGACTACTCCCGGTTCCGCCGGAATCCATCGCCTAACACGACTGGATTCCCTGCCCGTCAGTATCACTATGGAAGTCAGAATCCGCGGATCGGCACTGACGTCAGCACGCAAGACTTCATTCAAAAGCGGATTGGTCTGCGCAACGATCTGACCTACAGCGGTTATCAGCAGCATACGTTCAAGGGCGGCGTCAGCATAGACTTCGTGAATTACGACGTCCGCAAACTCAATGACGAAGTGCCTCTGTTCGAGTACGCTGACTTCGTCAATCCAGGTTGTTGGTGCCGGGATACGGCAGGGCAGCCGTTTGCGTTCCGCTCGCCCTATCAGATGACGTATGCAACCGGCGCGGGATTGGTCTCTGTCCCCAACACACAAGTTGGTGCCTACCTGCAGGATGACTGGAGCCCGACCACACGTCTGACGCTCAACCTTGGCGTGCGCTGGGACTTCGAGTCCAACATGATCAACACGGGCTACGTCACCCCGCAAATGGTCGGCGATACCGTGACGCGCTACAACGACTCGATGCCCACACCGCTCGATCTGAATCGGTACCTCAGCACCGGCAACAACCGCAGTCCGTTCTACGGCGCATTCCAGCCGCGCCTGGGGTTCTCCTACGCGCTCGATGCGAGCAATCTCACAACCGTGTTCGGTGGTTGGGGGATCTACTACGACCGCTCGCTGTTTGACTTCTCGGTCGACGAGATTCAAAAAATCGCACGCCCCAGATATGTGGTCCGGTTTGCCCATCCGGACTCCGCGGCGGCACCGAATCAAGCGGTCTGGAACGACAGTTATCTCACGGCGGATACCAGCGTCATCAGCACACTCGCAAGGTCCACGGGTCTGCCTGAAGCGTTCCTCATGGACAACAAGATGAAGCCGCCGAAGTCGACGCAGTGGAGCCTCGGCGTCCGTCGCGTCCTCGGCTCGATGGTGGCGTCTCTGACGTATCAGGGCCAGCGGGGAACGGACATCTTCATCTGGAACTGGCAAAACTTCAGTGTCGATTCCACCGGGGCGTGCTGCCGCAGCTTCAACATCAGCAATCACGGGTTCCAGAACATCATCTATTCGAGTAATGACGCGAAGACGTGGTATGACGCGGTCTCGCTCCAACTCGACCGCCCGTATCGCCGTGCTGAATCGAGGGGACTTGGCTGGGGGGCTGGAATCATCTACACGTACGCGCGTCGCTCGCTGGCAGGGGCTGATGCGCTGAACGACATCAATTCCTCTGGCGCATTTGCGTTCCCGAACGCGCTGTCGATCAAGAAGCACTCTGCCAATGACGGGAACGATGAGCGCCACCGTGTCGTGGGAAACTGGATCACGGACGTGCCCTACCTGTTCGGGATCCAGTTCAGCGGCCTCCTCACGCTCAGCAGCGGCGCCGTGTTGGATATTGGGTGCCCGTCGCGGTTCTGCGGTCCGGCGACGTACATCAACGGCGGGTTTAAGCCGAAGGGCTACAGCTTCCTCGGCATTCCGGGTTGGGGCTATCGCCGACTGGACTTCCGGCTGCGCAAAGATTTGCCGCAAATCAGTGGGACGCAGCTCGGCATAACGCTGGATGTGTTCAACGCGTTCAACTTCCAGAACTTTGGTTGCTACAACACTGGATTTGGCACACCGAATCCGGACCTCGGTAAGTCGGGTTGTGTCGTCAGCGACGCCCGGCGCGCCCAGATCGGTGCCGAGTACAGCTTCTGACGAGACGCTGTAGCCGTTTTGCGGCCGTCGCCCTTGCCCTGGCCCTCGGAGGCTGTTCGGGTAACTCCGGGGGCCCGGGCGTCTCGCCCGACACCGTCGCTTTCCTCGATACCCTCCAGCACAAAACCTTCAACTTCTTCTGGGACCTGACCCCGGCGACCAACGGCCTGACCCCCGACCGCTGGCCCACCCCGTCGTTCTCGAGCATCGCCGCGGTTGGATTCGCGCTGACGGCGTATCCGATCGGCGTCGAACACGGCTGGATCAACCGCGCCGAGGCCGCTGATCGGACACTCGCGACCCTGCGCTTCTTCTGGACCGCGCCGCAGGACTCCGCCGGCCCCAACACGACCGGCTACCGCGGCTTCTTCTATCATTTCCTGGACATGTCGACTGGGAAGCGCTTCCGGACGGTCGAGCTCTCCACGATCGACACGTCCCTGCTGCTCGCCGGGATTCTGTTCGCGCAGTCGTACTTCACCGGCAGCGACACCACCGAGCAGGAGATCCGCGCGCTCGCCGATTCGATCTACTTCCGCGTCGACTGGAAATGGGCCGAGGCACGGCCGCCCGCGGTGAGCATGGGGTGGCATCCTGAAAGCGGCTTCATCAACACCGACTGGATCGGCTACAACGAGGCGATGATCCTCAACATCCTCGCCCTCGCTTCACCGACGCATCCGGCCGACTCGGCCGCCTGGAGCGCATGGGTGAGCGGCTATCAGTGGGGCACCTACTACGGCCGGACCTTCGTCCAGTTCGCCCCGCTGTTCGGCCACGAGTACTCGCACGTCTGGATCGATTTCCGCAACATCAAAGACGCCTACATGCAGGGCCGCGGCATCGACTATTTCGAGAACTCGCGGCGCGCGGCGCTGTCGCAACGCGGCTACGGCATCGCGAACCCCGGCGGCTGGCGTGGCTACACGAGCAACGTGTGGGGACTCACCGCCTGCGACGGCCCGGCGAACAAGACGCTCACGATCGGCGGCCGCAGCCGCCAGTTCCATACGTACTTCGCGCGCGGCGCGGCCCTCGGCGACGAGCGCGACGACGGCACGATCTGCCCCACCGCCGTCGGCGGTGCGGTGCCCTTCGCGCCCGAGGTCACGATCCCCGCGCTGCTCGCGATGCGCACGACCTACGGCAACCACCTGTTCTCGACCTACGGCTTTCTCGACGCGTTCAACCCCACCTTCACCGCATCGGGCCAACAGGAAACCGGTACCGTCGATCCGGCGCTCGGCTGGTTCGACGTCGATTACCTCGGCATCGACCAGGGACCGATCCTGGCGATGGTCGAGAGCTACCGCAGCGATTTCGTGTGGCGCGTGATGCGCAGCAATGCGCACATCATTCGCGGGCTCAAGCGGGCCGGCTTTAGCGGCGGCTGGCTTCCGTAGGTGTCCGCTCTGCTTTCCGCTGTCGCGGGTTTGCCCAATGCCGCCGAGCCGGTGCCTGGCTGGGTAACGGGCGGCCAGCCGACGGAACAGCAGCTCAAAGCCTTCAAAGCAGCCGGCGGGGAAGTCGTGCTCGACAATCGCGATCCCATGGAGCCTAGACCATTCGATGAACCGGTCACTGTGCGCGCTGCCGGGCTCGAGTATCACAGCCTGCCGATCGTCCACGGCGCCGTCACGACCGACACCATGAAACAGATGCATGAAACGGCAAAACGGCTCGAAGGACGGAAAGTCTTGATGCATTGTTCGAGTGGGAATAGAACTTCAGCAGCCCTGATTCCCTACCTGATGATCGATAAGAAGATGAAGGAGGAGGACGCGGTAGAGCTGGCTATGCGGGGCGGCCTGCGAAGTTCGGAACTATTGGAAACTGCACTGAGCTACGTTCAGGACGGGTTGTCCCGTTGACGGTAGTCTGTGAACCGCGGTGCGTCTGTTGACCAGCCTTTGCATGTCCTAAGCTTTGGGTTCTTCCCTCCCTCCAGCATATCGATGCCAGTACATCCTCATCTCAGAAATCTTGCCGTCTTTCGTCTCACAAAAAATCGCCCCTCGAGCATCGACTTGCTCTCCGGTACGACGGCGCCTGAACGTGCATCTGAATTCCGTGGCAAACCATGGCCCCGCCGCGTAAATCTCGCCCGACGAAAAATCCGTTTCGGCTTGATACAGCGGGATATCCTTCCAGTACGCCCGGATGGCCGTCATTCCTCGATCCGGACTGCTGAACGGTGTCTCGAGAAAAACCGCGTCCTCCGTGAAGATCGAGCAGATGGCCTCGACGTCGCCCCGCTCCCAGCCCTTGCCGAACGTGTCGATCAGGACCCGATAGGTCTCATGCATGGCGCCCAAATATAGCCGTTCCGGGTATGAGGTTTCGGACGTAATGTCCTTATCACTAACACGGAGGTGCACGATGCTGAAGCGAACCCTCGCATCTGCGGCATTGCTCGCGATCTGCGCGCTGCCGCTCGCAGCCCAACAGCCGAAGCCCGCGGCGAACGCGGGTAACGACGTGACGCTCACCGGCCGGGTGATCGACGTCAACTGTTACACCACCATGGGCGCCTCCGGCGCCGGTCACAAACAGTGCGCCGCCGCGTGCGCGAAAGCCGGCGTCGCGCTCGCGATTCTGAGCGCGGACGGCACGATCTACATGCCGGTCAGCTCCAAGCCCGCGGACGCGCAAAACGCACGCCTCGAGCCGTTCGTCGAGGAGCAGGTGAAGATCACCGGCGTGCACCGGATGAGTCACGGCATGCACACGATCGAGATCAAGACGATCGCCGCCAGTACCTGATGCGTTGCTTGGGGGCGCGGGGCGGGGGGACCGGGGGGACCGTAGTCGCATTCCTGGCCCTGACCGCCTGCCATCCCACCCCCGCCCCCAGCGGCTTCACCCTCCTCTTCCTGGGCCGCTCCCCCGCGGCTCGCATCGGTCCCCTCTCTTGGGCGCCTGACCCCGAGCACAGCCGGCTCGTGGGCTTCGACGGCGCGCTGCACGTCGTTCGCACGATCGCCGATCCGCGGCTCGCTACACCCATGGCTGTCGCGGCGCTCCATGGGCAGCTGCTCGTCACGGAGCGCACCGGCGAAGCGGTCGTGTTCGACACCGCGGGCAGACCGGTGCGGGAGTGGGAGAGCCCGTTTCCCGCGTCGCTGTACGCCACCGGGGACGATCGGATCGTCGCCGCGCGCTCCCCCTACCTGGTCCAGTTCGTCGGCGAGGACGGCAGCCAGCCGCTGCTGTGGCTCCTGGACACGCTCGGCCGCCCGAGCCACGGGTTGGGCGTGACCCACGTCCCCGAGGTCGCCTACCTCGCCCAGCTCGCGAACGCGGGAGCGGTGGCGCTCGGGCAGGACGGATCGATCTACTTCGCTCCCCTGGTGCGCGACGAAATCCTGAAGCTCGACCCGACCGGCGCGACGGTGTGGCGCGCCCAGCGTGGCTTGTTCCGTGAGGAGCCCGATCCGCATTTCCTGCCTCCCAAGGGGCGATGGGGGGGGCGGGGGCGCGAGATTCGGGTCGCGCATGCCCTGGTGAACATCGCTCTGGCGGTCGGGCCGGATGGACGTCTCTACGCGCTCGGCTCCGAAGATTCGGCGGCGACGCGCCTGCGCCTAGACGTGCTGGACCCGGCGAGCGGCCGCATCGTCACCACCCGCGCGCTCGAGACGCGGGCGACGGCCGTCGCCGTGGACCGCCGCGGTACGATGCGCGTGCTCGATCCCGATTCGCTCCTCGCGCAGACGCCGACCCTTGGACGCGACCTGTTCGCTCCCGCGTTTGCACTTCCCGATGTCACCGGGAAGGTCACACGACTCGACGACTACCGTGGCAAGGTCACGCTCGTGAACTTCTGGGCGTCCTGGTGCGAGCCGTGCCGCGCCGAGTTTCCACATATGGCAGCGTTGTACCGCGAGTTCAGCCGCGATGACTTCGACATCGCGGCAGTTTCGGACGATATCAGCGAAGCCAAAATGCGCGCGTTCGTCGCCGAGTTCCGTCCGCCGTTTCCCATTCTGGTCGGCCGCGGCGGCATGAAAGCGATCTACCACTACAGAGGCTTGCCGTACTCCGTGCTGCTGGACAGGCAGGGACGTATTCTCGAGCGCGTCTTTGGCTTCGGTGGTGAGACCGAGTTCCGCGAGTTGCGCGAAACCATCGCGAGGGAAATCGATGCTGACTCTGCTGCTCATCGTTAGCCTGCAAGCGCCAGGTGATTGGCCCGCCTATGGGCGCGATCCTGGCGGCGCGCGCTTCTCGCCACTCACGCAAATCACCCGTGCCAACGTCGCACAGCTACAAGTCGCCTGGACCTATCACACCGGCATGCCCGACATGGCGAACATGTCGCACCGGCCACCCGCCCTCGAGGTGACGCCGATCGTGGTGGACGGCGCGATGTACGTGATCACGCCGACGGGGATCGTTACGGCGCTCGATCCGGCCACCGCCGGGGCGTGAGCTTCTGGCGCGACACCCGCGCGGCTCCTGGTGCCACATGCGGCCGCCGCATTTTCGCCGCCACGATCGACGCACGACTCACCGCGCTGGATGCGGCTACCGGCAAACCATGCCCCGACTTCGGCTCCGAAGGTGTCATCGACTTGCGGAAGGGCCTGCGGGTCGCGCCGGGCGAGTTCGCGTTCTACGAAGTCACATCGCCGCCGGCGATTGTCGGAGATGTCGTGATCACCGGCTCCGCCATCGCGGACAACACCAACCTGGCGCCGGCGAGCGGCGAAGTGCGCGCGTGGGACGCGCGGTCCGGCGCGCTGCGGTGGACGTTCGACCCCATCCCGCAGGATTCGATGGATCCCGCATTCAAGACCTGGCAGCACTGGAGCGCCCCGAGGACCGGCGGCGCCAACGTGTGGTCGGTGATCGTCGCGGACCCGGCGCGAGATCTGGTATTCTTGCCCACGACGAGTCCTGCGCCCGATTACTACGGCGGCCAGCGAGTGGGCGAGAACCGCTACGCGAATTCGATCGTCGCTCTGCGCGCTTCGACCGGCCAGATGGTCTGGCACTTTCAGACCACCCACCACGACATCTGGGATTACGACAATGCGGCGCCCCCGGCGCTGGCGACGGTCACCCGGGGCGGCGTACAGGTCCCGGTGGTCATTCAAGTGCCGAAGACGGGCATGATGTATGTGCTCGAACGTACGACAGGCAAGCCGGTGTTCACCGTCGAAGAACGCCCTGTGCCGGCGAGCAGCGTCCCCGGCGAGCAGGCCTCCGCAACGCAACCGTTCACGGCCGTGACGCCGCCGCTCTCGCCGCTGCAGTACTCGGCGAATGAGGCCTGGGGGCCGACTCCCGAGGCGCAGGCAGCCTGCCGTGAGCTGCTCGCCAGCCTCCGCAACGATGGACCGTTCACCCCACCCTCCCTCCAGGGCACACTTGTCGTGCCTGGCAACATCGGGGGCGCGGCCTGGGGCGGTGTCGCTATAGATGAAGGGCGATCGATCGCGGTCGTCCCGACCAATCGGATCCCGGCCTGGGTGCAGCTGTTCCGCGCCGAGGGATTCAACTGGGACAGCATGCGGACGTCGGATGCGGGGCGCGGTCTAACCGACTTCGAGTACACGCGTATGCGCGGGACGCCCTACATCATGCGCCGACGCCTGATCATGGGACCGGCGCAACTGCCCTGCACGCCACCGCCGTTCGGAGCGCTCGTCGCGGTGAGCCTGCAGAACGGCGGGATCAGCTGGACCGTCCCCCTTGGCACGATGGGCGGGTTCCCAGGCTCACCGAACCTTGGCGGTCCAATCGCGACCGCCGGCGGCGTCGTATTCATCGGTGCAACGCTGGACCGCGCAATTCGGGCGTTCGATGTGGAGACGGGCCGCGAGCTGTGGAAAGCGGACCTGCCCGCGGGCGCACGCGCGACGCCGATGACCTACGAGGCGGCTGGACGCCAGTTCGTCGTGATTGCGGCGGGCGGCGGGGGGCCGTTCGGCGCCGGCGACGCCATCATCGCGTTTGCGCTTCCGAAGTGAGCACCCTAACCTAAGGCGTGCAAACCCTTCCCTCGTCCCCCGTCCCCCTTCCCGTAATTATCGATACGGACCCGGGGATCGACGACTGTCTCGCGTTGCTCCTGGCTCTCAATTCCCCCGAGCTGGATGTGCGGGCGATTTCAATCTCCTACGGCAACACCGTCGTCGAGAACGCGTATCGCAACTGCGTCGAAATAATTCGCAAAGTGAATCACACCGTTCGCGTGTCGATTGGCATCGGCGCGCGGCGGCCGCTCAAACGGCAGCTGCAGGTGGCAGACGATACGCATGGGCCCTCCGGGCTCGGCTACGCCGATGTGCCGCCGGCCGGCGTGATCCTCGATTACGTGCGGCCGCTCGAGCGGCTGCTCGAAGCGCAGCCGGAGCCGGTCACGCTCGTCACCCTCGGCCCGGTGACGAGCCTCGCATTGGTGCTGCGCGTCAATCCCGGGCTCGTCCGCGAGAAGGTTGCCCGCCACGTCGCGATGATCGGCAACATCGAAGCACCGGGGAATCAGACGCGCTACTCCGAATTCAACGCCTGGTGCGATCCGGAAGCGCTGGCGACGGTGCTCGCCGCCGAAATCCCCACCGAAATGATCGGGCTCGACGTGACGCGCAAGCTGATCATGAAGGCCAGTGAAGTCGACCGGCTGGCGCAGTACTCCCCCTGGCTGCACGATGCGTTGCGCTTCTACGTCGAATTCCACCGCAAACAGGAAGGACTGGACGGCGCCGTGATCAACGACGTGCTCGCGATCGCCTACCTGCTCCGGCCCGAGGTGCTGACGTTCAGCGATCTGCGGCTCCACGTCGAGCTGGACGACGGCCAGAGCCGCGGCCGCACCAGGCTCGACCCCAAGGGCGCGTTCGCCCGCGTCGCCATGGACGTGCACCCACCTCCGGTGCGGCGGCTGCTGTTCGAGCGTGTGCTGGCGGGTGCGCTCGTCGAGGAGGCCCTCGCGTGACGATTCCCCGCAAGGTCACCGTGATCGGCGCCGGTGACATCGGCGTGGGATGGGCGGCGCTGTGCGCGTCGGCCGGCTGGCCGGTCGCGATTTTCGACCTGAGTCCCGCGACGATGGCGCGCGCCTCGATCGAAGTCGAGCGCCGTACCCGCGCGCTCGTCGCGCTCGGCCGCGCGCCCGACTCCATCGTCGAGCAGGGCCTGCGCGAGCTACAGCGCGCCACGTTTTTTTCGGAAGCGATCCAGGATGCCGACTGGGTGATCGAGGCGATTCAGGAGGATGTCGGCGCCAAGCAGAAGCTGTTCGTGGCGATCGAGGAAGCCGTCAGCCCGGAGGCGCTCATCAGCTCCTCGTCGAGCGGCCTCCCGCCGAGCGAAATTTTCGGCCGGATGCGCCGCCTCGACCGCTGTCTCGTGACGCACCCGCTGAACCCGCCGGAGCTGATTCCCCTCGTCGAAGTCGTGCCCGAAGGCCGGACCTCGCCCGCCAACATCACGCGGGCGGTCGATTACCTGCGCGCGCTGGGCCGGTTTCCCATCGTCCTCAAGAAGGCGATTCCGGGCTACGTCGTCGGCAGAGTCTCGGCCGCGGTGTGGAGGGAGTGCATCGATCTGGTGTTACGGGGCATCATCAGCGTCGACGATCTCGATCGCGCCGTGTCACTCGGCCCGGCGATCGGCTGGGCGGCGGCGGGCCCGCACCTGACCTACCATCTGGCCGCGGGAGAAGGCGGCATCCGCTACTTCACGCAGCAGCTGCTCGCGAGCTTCGAGAGCTGGTGGCAGCAGCTCGCCCACTGGGCGCAGCTCGACCCCGAGCAGCAGCGGGCGTTGATTCAGTCGATCGAGAAGTCCTACAAGGGAAAGGTGGAGTTTCTGCGGGAAGCGCGGGACCGGCGGTTGAGCGCGATCCTCAAGGCTCTGGAGCAGGCGCGCGCACCATCAGGATCGGAATCCGGCTGACGTGTCGCAATGCTGTCGCGGTGGTGCCATGAACCACGTCGCCCAACAGCGAGTGCCCATGCGTCGCCATCGCGATTAAATCGACCATCTCCCGCTCCGCCGCCGCGGCGATCTCCTCCGCCGGGTCACCTGCCGCCAGCACCGCATCCACGTTGATTCCCGCCTGCCGCAGGTCCTGCGACATCCGCTCCAGATACGCTCGATCGTCCTTCATTTCCTGCGACTCGCGCAGGTTGAGCTGCTCCATGTTGCGCGCGGCCCAGCCATCGGCGACGTGCAGCAACAAGACCTCGGACCCCAGCAGCTTCGCGAGACCGGTGACGTGCTTGAGAATCGCCTTGTCGGCGGGACCATTCTCGAGCGGCACCAGGATCCGCTTGTACATCAGCTGATCCAACCGCCGAAGATCCGCACCAACAGCCACGCATTGAAGCTGGCGATCGCCACCGCGACGACGTAGGCGAGCACTTTGAGCCAGGTGGGGTTCACGAACTCGCCCATTTTCAGGCGGTCCGAGGTGAACATCACCAGGGGAAAGACGGCGAACGAGAGTTGCAGGCTCAGGATCACCTGGCTGAGAATCAGGAGTTGGGCCGTGCCGTGCTCACCGAAGAAAATAGCCGTCAGCGCGGCGGGCACAATCGCGATCAAACGGGTGATGAGCCGCCGCAGCCACGGCCGGATCCGGATGTTGAGGAATCCTTCCATCACGATCTGGCCGGCGAGCGTCCCGGTCAGCGTGGAATTCTGGCCCGATGCGAGCAGCGCAAACGCGAACACGGCGCTGGCCCCCGCGACGCCGAGCAGCGGGGTGAGCAGGCGGTACGCATCCTGAATCTCGGCGACGCCCATTTCGCCGGCGCGGTGGAACGTCGCCGCGGCGACGATCAGGATCGCCGCGTTGATGAACAGCGCGAACGACAGCGCGACCGTCGAATCGAGGAAGGCGTATTTCACTGCCTCCCGTCTCCCGGCTCCTGTTTCCTCATAGCTCCGCGTCTGCACGACGGACGAATGGAGGTAGAGGTTGTGCGGCATCACCGTCGCGCCGAGGATGCCGATCGCGATGTACAGCTTGTCGGGATCCTTGAGAATCGACGCGCTCGGGATGAAGCCGGCGAATACGGCGCCGGCATCGGGCTTGGAAATCAGGATCTCGAACAGGAAGCAGCCGGCGATGGTGGCGATCAGCACGACGACGAGCGCCTCGAGCAGACGAAAGCCCTTGTGCTGCATGTAGAGGACGATGAGCACGTCGAGCGACGTGATCGCGATCCCCCACGCGAGCGGAATGCCGAACAGGAGGTTCAGGGCGATCGCCGAGCCGATCACTTCGGCGAGGTCGCAGGCGGCGATCGCGATCTCACAGATCACCCACAGGAAAAACGACACCGGCCGCGAGTAGTGGTCACGGCACGCTTGGGCCAGGTCGCGACCCGTCACGATGCCGAGCTTGGCCGCGAGACCTTGCAGCAAAATCGCCATCAGGTTGGACAGCAGAATGACGGTGAGGAGGGTGTACCCGAAGCGCGCGCCCCCCGCGAGATCGGTGGCCCAGTTGCCCGGATCCATGTAGCCGACGGCGACGAGATATCCGGGCCCTGCAAAGGCGAGCGCTTTCTTCCACCAGGCACCGGGCTTGATCGGGACGGTGCGATAGACTTCCGCCAGGCTCGGTGTGAGCCGCGGGTGGCGCCAGCCGGCGTCGAGGACGCTATTCGCCATCGACAGGCCGGCAGAGGAGCAGCAGCGCGAGCTCCTGGCCCACGACCCGCGTCGTGCCGTCGGCCATGCGCACGATCGTGGGACCATTGAACGGCTGCCGGTCGACGACAGTCAGCTCTACACCCGGCCTGAGGCCTTGCTCGGCGAGATAGTGGAGCCGGGCGGGATTCTCGTCGCCCACTTCCTGCAACATCACGCTGCGTCCCACTTCGGTCTCCGCCAGCCTCACCAGCTCCGCTTCTTCGATCTCACCGGCGGCCGTCGGAATCGGCGCGCCATGCGGGTCGTAACGCGGCTCACCCAGCGCGTCGGCCATCCGCTCGATCAGCTTCTCCGACACCGCATGCTCCAGTCGCTCTGCTTCGACGTGTACGTCACCCCAGTCGTAGCCGAGCTTGCTCGTGAGATACGATTCGAGGATGCGGTGGCGACGGATCATCTGCAGCGCGGCGCGGCGGCCCTGTGCCGTGAGCTGTACGCCGCGATACGGCACGTGCTCGATCAGGCCCGTCTCGGACAGCCGTTTCATCATGCCGCTCACCGAAGGCGGCGCGACTTCGAGCATTTCCGCGATATCGCTGGTTGTGGCAAAACCACCTTGACTGGTGAGATGGAAAACGGATTTGAGGTAGTCTTCGACGGACCGCGTCAGAGGCGGTTGTGGGGATCGAATCGCGGCGTTCATAGGCTCTCCGTATGCAAACCACTGTCAACGAGACAGGGTATTAGGCTAGCCTAATCATCAAATATTGTCAAGCGAAGATGTGGATTTTGTAAGGCTAAGAAACCAAGCTAATTAACGGCGTGAGAATGCGCTCGCTCATGCCCCAGATAGTGTGTTTGCCGATGGTGTATGCAGGCAATACCCGTGGCGGGATGCCAGGATGATCGACCGTGATCTCCCCCAGCACCCCCGGGGCTTGGAAAGCCCGGAAGGGCACCCAAAAGGCGTCTTGCACCTCCGGGTTGAGCGTAATTGTAGGGCGTTGTGTCAACGCGAATACAAATGGCCGGACGACGACGGGCGGCAACACCGGCGTTCGTGGGTAAAGGTCGTCAAGGACGCCGAGGCGCTCGGCAGCGGACAAATCGACGCCGATTTCTTCCATCGTTTCGCGGATCGCGGTCGCCAGGAGATCAATATCGGTAGGTTCGCGGCGGCCGCCGGGGAATGCGATCTGGCCCGACCAGGTGTCACCGGCGCGCACGGCGCGATGGATGAAAAGCGTCTCCAGTCCTTCGTCACGATCGTGCAGCACTACGGCGACCGCTGCGGCAATCATCCCGCTTTCGAGTGGGACCTCGGTGGGCCGGTAATCACGCAACGCGCGACGTGCGTCCTGCAGTGTGGGCACCCTTCCCTCGTCCCCCGTCCCCCTTCCCCGTTTTACGCCGACACTTCCTCGCCGCCGTCCACGTTGATCACGTTGCCGGTGATCCAGTCGGCGCCGGGCTGTGACAGGGCCACGATGGCGCCCCCGAGGTCGGCGGGCGTCGTCAGCCGGTGGTGCGGATTCCGCTGCGTCGCAATCTCGATGAGCTTCTCGTTGCCGGGGATCTTGCGCAGCGCCGGCGTGTCGGTCACGCCGCCTCGCAGCGCGTTCACGGCGATCCCGAGCGGGGCGAGCTCCAGCGCCAGTTGCCGCGTATGGGATTCCAGCGCCGCCTTCGCCGCCGAGACGGCTCCGTAGGTTGCGAAGACCCGCGTCGAGCCGGACGACGTCATCGAGAAGATCCGGCCGCCCTTCCCCATCAGCCCGTGCCGCACGACGCCCTGAGCCCAGTACACCAGCGAATGGGCCATCACGTCGAGCGTCATGTCGATGTTGGCCTTGTTCAGGACATCCTCGCCGATGTAGGGCTTCAGCGTCCCGAAGGCGAGGGAGTGCAGCAGCACCGCGACGTTGAGCTGCTGCTTCGCCAGCTCGGCGAGGACTTCGTTGCGCTTCTCTTCGTCGGCCGCGTTGATGTTGAAGTACTGCGTCTTCCGACCCAGCTTCTCGATGTCGCGGCGAATCTCGGCGACGTGCTCGAGTCCGGCCTTGCGGTCGAGGTGGACACCCACGATGTCATAGCCCGCCTGCGACAGCGCCCGCGCCGCCCCCTCGCCAAACCCGCTCGAAGCCCCAAGAATGAGCGCCCACTTGGGCGTTTTCACCTGCGCGTGTGTGTTATCGGACATGGCGGTATAATAGCCCACCTCCGATGAGACGCCACGTGTGGATGGGAATCGGCCTGATCGCGGGCCTCCTGGTCGGCCTCATCGCCGCCGGGCTGGCGCAGCGCGGCCACCCCGGCTTCGCGGATCTCGTCGGCACGATCCGGCCGATCGGTTCGCTCTTCCTTAATCTGCTCTCCATGGTCGTGATCCCGCTCGTCGCCACCGCTTTGTTCGCGGGGATCGCGAAGCTCGGCGACCTGCGGACCGTGGGCCGTCTGGTGGTGCGGACGCTGGCGTTCTTCTGGGCGACCGCGCTGGCGGGGATCGTGCTCGGCTTCGTTGTCGCCGCGGCCGTGCTGCCGCGCGCCGCCGTGACGCCGGAGCAGCAGGTCGCGCTGCGCGCCGCCCAGGGCGGCGATCAGGGTCTGATCCAGCGCGCCGCCGAGACCATCCCCAGCGGCGCGCAGTTCATCGTGCAGCTCGTGCCGGCCAATCCGTTCAAAGCGGCCGCCGAGGGCAATCTGCTTCCGGTCATCGTGTTCGTGACGATCTTCGGCATCGCCGCGGCGTCGCTGCCGATCGAGAAGCGGGCGCCGCTCACCACGATTGCCGACGCGACCACCGAAGCGCTGATCAAGATCGTCCATTGGGTGCTGCTGTTCGCGCCGATCGGCATCTTCGCGCTCGTGGCACCGATCGTGACGCAGTTCGGCTGGAGCCTGGTGCGCGCGATGCTGTGGTTCATCCTGGCGGTGATCATCGGCGTGATCGCGTTCATCGCCCTCGTGTATCTGCCGAGCATCGCGCTGATTGCCCGGCTCGCGCCCGGGCGCTTCCTGCGCGCCGCCTTGCCGTCCATGCTGATGGGGTTTTCGACGACCTCGTCGCTCGCCACGTTGCCGACGATGATCGAGGCGGCGGACAAGGACCTGCAGATTCCGCGCCCCATCTCCGGCTTCGTGTTGCCGCTCGGCGCCAGCTTGAACCGCGGCGGCAGCGCCGTCTTCCAGGCGGTCGCCGTGGTCTTCATCGCGCGGCTGTACGGCATCCCGTTCGGCATCGGCCAGCTGCTGGCGGCCGGCGCCGCGGTGTTTCTCGCATCGCTCACCGTCGCCGCGGTGCCGTCCGGCAGTGTGATCAGCCTGTTCCCCGCCTTTCAGTCCGCGGGCCTCCCCATCGCCGGCATCAGCATCCTGATCGGGCTCGACCGCATCCCCGACATGTTCCGCACGATGACCAACGTCACCGGCCATCTCACGAGCGCCGTCGTCGTCGCCGCCATCGAAGATCGAAAATGAGCTGGCTGTTGGCGGCGCCGTGGATTCTGGTGCTGCTGCTGGTCGTCTACGGTTACGCCACGCGCCGTCCCCGGCTGCGTGACTACGAGCCGTCGACGACCGGGCCGCTCGTCTCCGTCATCATCCCGGCGCGCAACGAGGCCCGCAACATCGAGCGCTGCGTCCGTTCGGTGCTCGCGACCCTGTACTCGCCGATCGAGGTGATCGTCGTGGACGATCGCTCCACCGACGGCACGGCAGAGCTGGTCGAGCCCGCCACGGGCGGAAGGCTGCGGCTGGTCCGGGGCACCGACCCGCCGCCGGGCTGGTTCGGCAAACAATGGGCGATCATGCAGGGCTACCGCGTCGCCACAGGCGAGCTGCTGCTCTTCACCGACGCCGACACGCGGCACGAGCCCGAGCTGCTGCCGCGGTCGGTACGTGCGCTGCAGGCCGAGCGCGTCGATCTCTTCACGGTGCTGCCGCGCCAGGAAATGCGGACGTTTTGGGAGCGACTCATTCAGCCGCACGTCTTCTTCGCGCTCGGGGCCCGCGCCGGCAACATCGCACGCATCAACCGGACGCGCGTCGATTGGAACGCGATCGCGAACGGACAATTCATCCTGACCACACGCACGGCGTACGAGAGTGCCGGCATGCATGAGGCGGTGAGGCACAGCATCGCCGACGATCTCGCTCTCGCGCAAAACTACGTGCGATCGAGCAAGGACATCTTTCTTGCCCACGCGCCGGAGTTCATGACCACGCGGATGTACGGCTCGCTGCGGGAAATCATCGCCGGCTGGTCGAAGAACCTCGCGCTCGGCGCGCCGCTGATGATGCCGCCCATCCCCTTTGTCCGCGCGCTGCTTCCTTACGTGATGTGGCTGCCCGCGCTGGCCTGGGTCGCGCCACCCGTCGTCTGGCTCCTGACGGGTGGTTGGGGATTCGCCGCCATCGCCACGCTCGCCTCGCTCCTCACCTGGATCATCATCTACGCCGCCGAGGGCGCACCGGTCTGGTACGCGCTGCTCTATCCTCTTGGGGCGGGCATGGTGGCGTTCATCATGATCAGATCGGCTATCCGAGGAAAACGAGTGGAGTGGAGGGGGCGCAGCTATCACGGCGGGGACATGCAAAGACTAGACGCACCGACGCACCGCCGGGACCCGTAAATGGTTGACGGGACCACCCTACGGAGGGTTGCGGTGCGTCTGGTGCGTCTAGCTTTTGCACGTCCTAACTCGACAATACGCTCCAACCCACAGCTACTCCTGCCACGACACTCCCCACGGCAGCGCCCACGTGCAGGACCGTCGCCCAGCGTGCGCCGCGCTCGGCGGCAAACCGCACGAGCACCGAGAGCGTCAGCGACACCCCCAGCATCCCGACGATCGTCCCGGCTCCGAACGCGGCGAAGTAGGCGATACGCGTCGCCGCATCGGGCGCCGCAGCCACCAGCAGCGCCGCAATCGCGCCACTGCCCGCCAAACCGTGCGCAATCCCGAAGCCCAGCGAGCGCCGGGCGTCGCCTCCGGTGTGGCTGTGGCCGTGATCCGGGCTACTGGCATGGCTGTGCAGATGAAAATGTGGGCTGGCAGCGACGTGTGAGTGTGTATGCATGTGCCAACGCCCTCGCGCGTAACGCCAGATCACCACGCCACCCAGCAGGACCAGCAACGCCGCGACGAGCAGCTCGGCAGCCGGCCAAAACCGGTCCGGGAGCCGAACGCCGAGCGCGATGATCAGCAGGGCCACGGCACCCACCGTGACGGTGTGTCCGAGTCCCCAGACCAAACCGAGGCGCGCGGCGCTCCATAACCGTGCCGCGGGCCGGGTCGCTAAAGTCGATACCGCCGCGAGGTGATCGGGCTCAAACGCGTGCCGCACGCCGAGCACGCCGCCGACGGCGACGATCATCGGGATGCTGTTCACTGGCAGGGACAGCATTGGCGTACCAATCTAATGGGCCATGGACGCCACGTCGCGGCTGCTGCATCAGATCCACGCCCGTTATGCGCCGGTAGATGCGCGCGTCGCCGAAGTCCTCGATCACATCCGCCAGGACTGCAAGGATCTCGACCTCAAGCAGTGCAACGCGGACAACGAGCGCCAGCTCGAGCAGTTCATCGCGCGCGTCGAGGCCGAGTTCCCCGGACGGGCGATCGTTCAGCGCCAGCGGCTGTCGAAGTGGGCGGTGCGCACCACGCGCTGGAACTACCTGTTCACCGTACCCGGCGAGTCGGACGACCAGGTGGTCCTCGTCGCGCATTACGACACCTGGCGCGGGCCGGGCGCCGACGACAACACCACCGGCGAGGAGATCCTCAAGCAGTACCTGCTGAGCGACCTCAAGGCCGGCGCGCGCCCCCACCTCACCCACGTCTACTTCTTCGCCGGCTCGGAAGAATGCGGCCTCGTAGGGCTCTTCTCTCAGCTGCTGCTGTCATTCGGCCTGTTCGCCGGAAACTTTGCGCTCACCTACGGCGATTGGGGGATGCTCGCCATCGCCATCGCGCTGCTGCCGCTCGCCAGTTACCGCTTCGGCGTCTCGGGATCGCGCGAATATGTACGCACGCTGTCGCCCGCTGCACTGCGCCAGATCCGCGCGGTCGTCTCGATCGACTCAGTGGGTGAAGGACGCCTCTACATTCCGCGCGAGACGATGGGCGCCGACTTCATTCGCGTGTTGATCCCCTTCGGGGACTACGACTCGCTGAACGATCTGCTCGAAGAAGCGGCGCACCTGCACGGCATCAAGTACAACAACTTTCTGGCCGGCGGGACCACCGACCACGTCTCGTTCCTGGAAGTGAACAACGGGCTCTGGGCGCGGGCGAAGGACGGCGTGCGCCGCCTCGCGAGCGCCGTCACCGGCCGGCCCTACACGCCGCCCCTGCGCATTCCCGCGACCGCCCTCGTCGCGATGCGGCCGGGCAAAGCCTCGCCCATCGTGTTCGGCGGCAAGATCCACACACCCAACGACACGCCCGATCGCGTGTACCCCGAGCCGCTGCGGCAGACGCTGCTCATTCTCGATTATCTGTTTTACCGCATCGAAGGCGGCCCACGCATCAGCCAGCCGCGCGAGCTGGATGAATTCCACTACGCGCGGCTCTACAAGAGCGGTGCCGGCCACCTCGTCGCGCTCAAAGACGCCGTCGAGCCGAATCGCCGCAACTTGAACGCGGTCTACCACGCCAGCGTGACTCGCCAGGATGGTCGAGCGGTAGCCACGCTGGGCGAGATTGTGAGCTGGGGAGTCGAGAGCCGGCTGCCGCGCGAGGTCCGGGAAGTCTGCGCCGACGCCGAGCTCGCCTGCCGGCCCGAGCGGGTGCGGGACCTGGAAGTGAGGAGCGGCGAGACGACGCTGCACTTTACCCAGCATCGGTCGGTGCTGGCTGCCCTGCGGCGTGCCTACCACGAGGCGATCACCCTGGCGCAGGGTGTCGTGCGGCGCTTCCTCTTTGTCACCTTCTTCGCCCTGGCGTACGTACTGGCGAGTGTCACGGGGTGGCTCATGGACGTGGCATTCGAGCGCTGGCCGGGTTTTGCCCTGTGGGTGGCTGACCACGTCGGGATCACCCTGACGGCCGTCATGCTGCTCGAAGTGGCCGTCCTGCTCCACCTCATGGCGCGGCGCATTCCGGCATGGATCGACAATACGTACAAGCACGCCAACCGGGCCGATAACTTGGGCAGTCTCAGGCGGATATAGCCCTACAACCTTTTGCCCCACTTGGATATCCAAATCCGTGCATGCCCCGACAGGTGCTCGAGGATACTCTGACTGCTGACTCCATAGCGGCCGATGCGGCTCTCGCGGGAAGCGGGGACCCCAGTGCATTCGAGCGTCTGTACCGGACTCACGTTGCCCGGGTCCATACGCTGGTGCGCCGCATGCTCGACGCCGATGAAGCCGATGACGTCACGCAGGACGTCTTCATCCGCGCCTGGAAAAAGCTCTCGACCTTCCGCGGCGAGTCGGCGTTCGGGACGTGGCTGCACCGGCTGGCGGTGAACGTGGTCCTCGCCCGGCGCAAGAACGTGGGGATCGAACGGGGCCGGTTCATCGCCGATGAGGAGCCGCTCAAGGATGTGTCGGGGCGGCCACATACGCCGGAGCTATCGATGGACTTCGAGGAAGCGCTCGCGAGCCTTCCCGAGGGAGCCCGGCAGGTGTTCGTGTTGCACGACGTGGAGGGGTATCGCCACGACGAAATAGCGCGCATGCTCGGTGTCGTACCGGGCACGTCGAAATCGCAGCTGCATCATGCGCGGATGGCGCTGCGGAGGCACTTGGAACGATGAACGATCTCTGGACGAACCGGCTCTCGGAATACCTGGACGGCGAGCTCGATAGCGCCGAGCGCGCCGCGCTCGAGGCGCACCTCGCGACCTGCGGGGCGTGCTACGCGACGCTGAGCGAGCTGCGCGGTGTCGTCGCCTACGCGAAGACGCTCGTGGACAGTGAGCCCGCGACCGACCTCTGGCCCGGAATTGCTAAACAGATTCGGGCGGAGCGCCTGCCCCAGCGACGTGACCGCCTTGTCCGCCGCCGTTTCAGTTTGACCGTCGGGCAGTTACTCGCGGCAAGCATCGCCCTGGTGTTGCTCTCGGCAGGCGGCGCCTGGATGGGGTTGCGTAGCGACGGACAGTCCGCGAACCGGATCGTTGAGATTCCGTCGCCCGCCCCGCGCGTCATGCCGGCCGCCCGCTGGAAGGTCCAGTCGGACATGGCGATCGCCGAGCTGCAGGATGCGCTCTCCGCCAACGAGAGTAAGCTCGACACGGCCACGGTTCGCGTGGTGCGCGAGAATCTCGTGATCATCGATCGCGCGATCGCGCAGGTGCAGAAGGCACTCCGCAACGACCCGGGGAATACGTACCTGAATCTCCATCTTGCGAACACGATGCGGCAAAAGATCGAGCTGCTCCGGCGCGCCAACGCGCTGGCCAGCCAAAGCTAGGGAGAGGAAACGAAAGACATGCTGACGACACTCGCGACACTGGTAGCCGTCTCACTCACGCTGCAACAGGGCGAAGGCCGCGGTGAGGGCCGCGGCCAGGGGGGGGGCAGCGGAGATACGACGGTTGCCGTGCAGAGCGGCGCCAGGCTCGACGTCAACAACTTCGGCGGCGAAATCGTCGTCCATACCTGGAATCAGAACAACGTGAAGGTCCGTTCCAGCCACTCGAGCCGCAGCCGGGTCGACGTGTCCACCTCGGCTTCCACCGTGCTGGTGCGGACGGCCGGCCGGCGCGGCCCGCCGTCCATCGTGGATCTCGACATCACGGTGCCCACCTGGATGGCGATGTCGCTGAGCGGCACCTACACCGACATCAGTGTGGATGGGGCGGGCGGCGCCGTGACCGCGGAGTCGGTGCAGGGTGATATCGAGGTCACGGGCGGCACGGGCAACGTCGCCCTCAAATCGGTCGAGGGCGGCGTGACACTTGCCAAGACCAAGGGCCGTATCGAAGTGAACTCCGTGGAAGGCGACATCACGATCACCGACGCGGCCGGCGACATCACGGTCGAGTCCGTCGACGGCGACATCATTCTCGCCCGCATCGACGCGGTCAACATCGACGTCAACACGGTGGACGGCGACATCACGTACGACGGCACGATCAAGACGAGCGGCAGCTACCGGCTGGCGACCCACGACGGCGACGTGGCGGTGGTGATTCCGCCGACCGCGTGTGTCTCCGGGTCGGTGTCGACATTCGACGGCGACTTCGACGCGAGCTTCACGGTCGACACGGTGCGGGCCGGGAAGCATCGCTTCTCGTTCACGATCGGCCGGTGCGCGAGTCCGGCGCGGCTCGAGGTGGAGACGTTCGACGGCGACATCAAGCTGCGCCGCCCCGGAGAGGTGGAGATCGAGCTGCCCGGGCACAAGGGCAAAAACCACGACAACGACAACGACAACGATTTCAACTTCGAGTTCCATTTCGACTCGAGCAGCGTACGCAGCTACGCCACCCAGTACGCACGCCAGTACGCAACCAAATACGCGAAGCAGTACGCGCCGAAGTACGCCCGGACCTACGCGCGCACCTACGCCCGTCAGTACTCGCACTGACACTGGAGAGACGATGCGGACCCTCCTGATCGCGACGGCGCTCTGTCTGGCGGCTGCCACCACGGCGGCCGCTCAGGATTTCAACTGGCATGGCCGGATCGCCGCCGGCAAGCGGCTGGAAGTGAAGGGTGTGAACGGCGACGTGCGCGCGACCTTTACGAGTGGCGCCGAGGCGGTGGTGAACGCGACGAAGCACGCGCGCCGCTCCGATCCCGACGACGTGAAGATCGAGGTCGTCGAGACCGACGAGGGCATTACGATCTGCGCCGTTTATCCCACGCCGCCACGCGCGCGCCAGGAGAACAGCTGCCAGGCCGGTGACCACTGGCATTCCAGCACCGATAACAACGACGTGACGGTGGACTTCGAGGTGCAGGTGCCCGCGGGCATCGAGTTCGACGGCCAGACCGTGAACGGCGAGCTGTCGGCCGAGGGATTAAAGGGCGACGTCCGGGCGAGCACCGTGAACGGCAGCGTGCGCGTGAGCACGACGGGCCTCGCCGAGGCTTCGACGGTGAACGGCTCGGTGTACGCGGAAATGGGTCGCGCGGACTGGACCAACGATCTCGAGTTCAGCACGGTGAATGGCGGGATCACGCTGATTCTTCCCGGGAAGCTCGACACGGAAATTCGGGCCAACACGGTGAACGGCGATATCGAGACCGATTGGCCGCTCACGATCTCCGGGCGCATCAGTCAGCGCCGGCTGCGCGGCACGATCGGCGCGGGTGGGCGCGGGCTGACGCTGAGCACGGTGAACGGGGAGATCCGGCTGAAGAAAGGCACGTAATCGTACCGTGTCGCAGTCGTTCGGTACCTAATCGCTAAGCATCCAGCTTCACCTTAACCCCCTCGCTGCAAGAGGGGGTTTTTGGTGCTGCGGGACATTCTCGCCCGCACCAGGCAGATCGACGACCTGCGCGATCTCTTCCGCGTGCTCGGCTATGAGCTCGCGTGGGAGGACGTGCCGGCCGCGGCCTGGCTCGGCGAGTCGGCGTCAACGGCCGCGGGCATCACGCGCGCCGCCCTGATCGCGCGCTACGGCGCGTTTCGGGTGTTCGCGGTCGAGGCGTTGCATCCCGAGGACGCCGCACGAGCGACCGCGCGGCGGCTCGCCGCGGGCGCCGAGCGTGGCTTGGCATGCGCGCTGGGCGGTCAACCGCCGCGGCTGGTCTGCGCCGCGGGGCCGGTCGGCGTTCGACTGGCGTCGATTTCCATTCCCAGCCCGACCGGCTCGGCATTGGCGACCCTCGAGCGGATCGCTCCGACGAAGGGCGAGTCGGCGCTCGCGCTGTCCCTACGAATCGGGGAAGTCCTGGCGAGCGAAGGCGTCACGCCGCGCTTCTTTCGAGCATTTCGGAGCACGCTGGATCGGTTGGCGGAGCGGCTGCGCACCCCACGCTCGCGCCTCGATCGTCACGCCCTGACGCTGACCGCGCTGACGCGCGTCCTCTTCCTCTATTTCATCCAGTCGAAGGGCTGGTTGAACGGCGACACCCGCTACGTCGCGCGGCTGCTCGACCGCGCGCTCGCCACCCGCCGCCACTTTCATCGCGCGTTCCTCCACGCGCTGTGCTTCGGCGCCTTGAATCGGCCGCCGGCCAGCCGCGGCTGCGCGGCGCGCGCGTTGGGCAATGTCCCCTTCCTCAACGGCGGTCTGTTCGAGCCGTCGCGCCTGGAGCGGGAACATGGGCCCGCGATATGGAGCAACGCCGATTGGCGGGAGGCCTTCGACGATCTGTTCGAGCGCTTCCACTTCTCCGTGCGCGAGCACGATGCCGGCGAATTCGTCGCGCCCGACATGTTGGGCCGCGTGTTCGAGGGCGTCATGGATCCCGACGAGCGCCACACCAGCGGCAGCTACTACACACCGGCTTCGTTGGTGCGAGAGCTCGTACGCGCGGCGCTCGAAGCGTTGTTGACTCAAGCGTTCGGACTGTCGCCGCGCACGGCCGTTCAGTGGGTACACGACAGCGTTGCGCCGCGCCCGGCACCCGATCTTCAGGGGCTCACGGTGCTGGACCCCGCCGCGGGATCCGGCGCCTTCCTGCTGGGAGCGCTCGATGAGCTGGTCAGACTGCGCAGAGCGGCCGGAGACGGGCCGGCCCTGACGGTGAAGCGCGACGTGCTCGCCCACTCGCTGTTTGGCGTTGATCTCACTCCCACAGCCGTCCGCCTGACCGAGCTGCGACTGTGGCTGGCCCTGGTCGCCGACGAAGACGGCGCCGATCTCGCGTCGATCGCCCCGCTGCCCAACTTGAACGGGCACGTGCGGCAGGGAGACGCGCTCCTCGACCCGCTGATGCTGGCAGCCTCACTGGGCGGGCGTGCGATCCGTGCGGGAGGTGCCGCAGCGCGGCGCCTCGCCGCGGCGCGGCGCACCAATTTTCTGATCACTGGCCCGGAAAAGCGTGCCGGGCAGGAAGAGCTCGACTGCTCGGAAGCGGCGCTGGCCGGGAGTTTGTTGGACGAAGGCCGCGCCGCTCTGGAGACGGCGATCGCCGAGCTGCTCGGCGACGCGCGCAATCGCGACTTGTTCGGCGGCCGGCGCGGGCTCGACTCGGAGCGGCGAGTGCGGCTCGCCCGGTTGCGGCAGAGCTTACGCGAGCTGCGTGGCGCGCAGCGTACGCTGCGCCGCGAGGGCGGCGCTCCGTTCTTCGCTTTTGAATCGCACTTCGCCGACGTCATGCTGCGCGGCGGGTTCGACCTCGTGACGGGCAACCCGCCCTGGGTGCGCGCGGAACGGCTCGCACCGCGGGTCCGCGAGACGCTCACAGCCCGTTATTCATGCTGGCAAGCCACCGCAGTGCGCGGCTTCGCCCATCTCCCCGATCTTGCCGTGGCGTTCACCGAGCGCGCCTTCGAGCTGGTGCGGCCTGGCGGCGTGGTCGCATTGCTCGTTCCCGCCAAGCTCGCGACCAGCGGTTACGCCGAACCGCTGCGCCAGCGGCTCGCGCACCGCGCGCGCGTCGAGCGGGCGGTGCCGCTGGGCGAGCTGGTCGCGCGAACGTTCGGTGCCGCGGTATACCCGATGGCATTGGTGGCAGCACGTGCCGAGCCGACGGGAACCGAGCTGACGGCGACCACATTGGGAGCAAAGCCTTCCGCTCCGGTGGTCCAACAGCGGCAGCTGCAAAGCGACGGTCCGTGGATTCTTCTCGCGGGCGCGGATCGTATCCGCCGGCGTCTGCGGGCCGCCTTCCCCACCGTTGCCGATCGCTGGGCGCCGCAGCTCGGGGTGAAAACGGGAGCCGACGACTTGTTTCTCGTGGATCGCCAATGCGTGGGTGCGAGGCCTGCCATCCGCGGCCGCGACATCGCGGCATGGCGTTGCAAGCCGGGGCGCTACGTCCTGTGGACACACCGCGCCGATGGGACACCCTTCGACCGCCTGCCGCGCGAGCTCACGGAGCGTTTGTCGGGTCATGAAGACCGGTTACGGCGCCGCGCCGACTATCGAAGTGGCCCGCCCTGGCAGTTGTTTCGCACCGGTCTCGCGTCCGCGCCACATCGGGTCATCTGGCCGGACCTCGGCCGCCGTCTGAGCGCCGCCGTGCCAGCCCCGGACGGCGTCCCCCTCAATACCGTCTACGGCATTGCAACGCGCGATTCCGCCGATGCCGCAGCGCTCGCCGCTTTGTTCAACTCGTGCTGGCTGACGGCCTTGGCGCGGCTGGTGGCCGATCCCGCGCGGGGCGGCTTTCGTCGCTTCAATGCGCGTGTCGTGCGCGGTTTGCCCGTGCCGGCCGCTGGCTCCGCAGTCTGGGCGGAGCTCGCGCGCCGCGGTCACCGCTGTGAGTCCGCTGACGATCTCATCGCTGATGCGTTCGAACTCGATGGCGCCGACCGCCGCGCGCTGGCCGCGGATTCTTTCTGAGCATCTCGTCCCGGTCCCGGAGCCCTTCGCCGTGGCGCTCCGGCCGGCGGGGGAAGCACAGCCGTGCGACGTCGTCGGCAGCGCGGCGCGGGCGCTGCTCGACGGGCCGTCGCTGGCGCCAGACGCCGCGGCGGCCTCGCAATGGCCCCCCCCGGCGTGGCTCGCGCCACACCAGGTCCCCGCCGCCAGGCGGCTGACCGCGATTATCGCGCGGCACGGCGGCGCGCTTCTGGCCGATGCGGTTGGGCTCGGGAAATCATACGTCGCGCTCGCCGTCGCTCTCGCCCGCCAGGAACCGTTCACGCTTGTCGTCCCCGCCGTGCTCGTTTCGCAATGGCGCGACTTGCTGAATCGATTCGGCGTACAGGAAACGCCGATCATTACACATGAATCGTTGAGCCTGGGTTCCCGGTCTGTAGGGGCACGACATGTCGTGCCCCTACAACCCCCAACCCGTCTCTTCGTCGTCGACGAGGCCCACCGCTTCCGCAATCCAGACACGAACCGCTATCGAGCGTTGGCCCGCCTCGTGGTCGGCAGCCGGGTGCTGCTGGTGTCCGCCACCCCGATCCACAACAGCATCGCCGACCTCCTACACCTGCTTCGCCTTTTTCTTCGGGACCACGCGCTCGCCGCGCTGGGCGTTCCGTCCTTGCGCAGCGCCGCGGCGCGCGAGGCCGATCGCTCCCTGGCTCACGGCGCGGTCGCGCGCGTGATTGTCGCGCGTTCGCGCGAGCGCGTGCAGCACAGCTACGACGGTGGACCGGTCAGCATGGTGTTCCCGCGATCGACCACTGAAGCGCTGCGCGCCGGTCCGGCGGCCGACGCACTGCTCGGTGAGCTCGCCGCCGGCGTGACGCGATTACGCGCCGGTGGCGGAGCGGCAGCGTTGCTGCGCCTGATGTTGCTGCGCCGCCTGGCATCGAGCCTGCCGGCTTTCCGCGCCGCGCTGATTCGCCACGAAGCCTATCTGCAGCTCGCGATCCGCGCCGCGACCGAAGGGCGTGCGCTGACGTCGCGGGAGTTTCAGCGCTGTTTTCCACGCGCGGCCGAATCCGATATTCAGCTTGTGCTCTTTCCGCTCTTGCTCGAGCGTCCTGCGTCGAACGGCGCGCGCCTAGTAGACGACCGTCGTGTCCTCGACCGGCTGCGTGAGTTGCTCAAACGTGCGCCGGCAACCGATCCCAAGGCCGACGCGCTGGACCGGGTGCTGACCGCGCGGCCCGCCAAGACCATCGTCTTCACGGATGCGCAGCCCACGGCCCGCTACCTGATGCAACGGTTTCGCCACCGGCGGGTCGCGGCGGTCTTCGGGCACGTCGGCCGATTTGCCGCGGGGGACGCCGCCCGCCGGGACGTGCTGCGAACCTTCGCGCCCCGCGCGCAGGGGGCCCCACTGCCGCCCGCGGCCCTCGAGACCGACGTCCTCATCGCCACCGATCTCCTGAGCGAAGGACTCAACCTGCAGGACGCCGAACGAGTCGTGCATTACGATCTACCCTGGAGTCCGGCGCGCCTGGCGCAGCGCGTCGGCCGCATCGATCGGCTCGGCTCGTCGCACAGCGCGATCTCGACCATCACCTTCCTGCCGCCGGCGCCTCTCGCGGGAGCGCTCGCCATCGAAGAGCGCCTGGCGACGAAGGTCGGCGCGCAGCAGGCCGCGGGAACCGGCGGCCGGCTGGATTGGTGCGATCAGCTCGCCCTGCTTGCCGCTCCAGACCGCGGCGCTCCAGGAGGATCGTGCGCGGCCGTCGTCGGAGAGCCGGGCACCGTTCTCATCGTGCGCATTGCGAACCTGATCGAGGCGATCGTCATCGAAGGCGATGTCGCGCGCGCGAGCCCCGCTGCCGCTACACGGATACTGGCAGCGGCGGCGACTGCGCGGTCCATCCCCTGCGACCGCGACTTGCTGCGGCAGGCCATCGACGTCGCTGTGCCGCTCATCCGGTCACGACTCGCCGCTGTTCAGGACGCCCGCTGGCGCGCGAGCGATCGCGACCGGTTTGCGCGCCGGCTGATTCCGTGGGTCTTGTCGGCCGCCCGGCGCGCGGCCCGCCGCGGCGATGGCGAGCAGCTCGGCGCACTCGATGCGTTGGTGTCACGGCTCGCGTTGGGGATGACGGCAGGTGAAGAGTTGTTGCTGGAGGACGTGCTATCGCGTCGCGAGCCGCTCGCGATAACCGACCTGCTATCGTGGCATCAGCACCTGCCGCCGGCGCAGACGGGCGAATGCTGTACCTCGGTGGAGCTCATCGCCGTGGTGATATCCGTCGCTGGCTAGCTCGCTGTAGATTCTCCCTTGTGACGCTCGACACTTTCCTCTTCGACCTCGATGGCACGATCATCGACTCCATCGAGCTGATCCTGCGCTCCTACCGCCACACGATGGCGCTGCACCGCTGCAACGAGCCGATGCCCCCCGATGACATGTGGATCAAGGGCCTCGGCACGCCGCTGTGGGCGCAGTTCGGCCAGATCACGGACGATAAGGAAGAGATCGAGGCAATGGTCCAGACGTACCGGACCTACAACCTCACGCACCACGATGCACTTGTACGACCATATGAGGGAGTCGTCGAAGAAATACTGCGTCTAAAAGAAAACCGTAAACGACTCGGCCTCGTCACCAGCAAGCTGCGCGACGGCGCCATGCGCGGGCTGCGCATTTCGGGGCTCGATCAGGCATTCGATCTCGTGCTCGGTTGCGATGACGTGACGCATTCCAAGCCGCATCCCGAGCCCGTTTTGAAAGCCATGGATGTATTGGGGGTTCCACGCGAGAGCACCGTCTTCGTGGGGGACTCGCGGCATGACATGGAATCGGGTCGAGCGGCGGGCGTCAAGACCGCGGCCGTGCTGTGGGGCCCGTTCGACCGTGCCGACCTCGCAGACCTCGCACCCGATTACTGGCTGGAGAAACCCCGGGACTTGCGCGAGCTTTACGAGCCATGAGCCCTAAATTCGTCCCCTTCGAGCTGGAACGCTGGCAAAGCACCTGGGAAAACCGGGTGCGCTTCAACCTCTCCGAATCCGGCGTGCATCCGCTGACCATCCAGGAGCTGCTCGGCCTCGCCGGCGCCTCCGCGCTGCCGCTGCTCGACGTCCGGCTCGGCTACGCGCAATCGAACGGCACCGACCTGCTGCGCGAGCGCATCGCGGCCCTCTATCCCGGCGCATCGCCCGACCATGTGCTCGTCACCACCGGCAGCTCCGAAGCGAACTTCGTCACCTGCTGGCGGCTGCTCGAGCCCGGGGGGGGGGACAAAGTCGCCGTAATGATGCCGAACTACCTCCAGACCTGGGGGCTGGCGCAGAACTTCGGCGCGGAAGTCCGGCCGTTCCAGCTGCACGAGAAGGAAGCGTGGGAGCCTTACGCCGAGGAGATTCGCACCGCGATCGCGCCGGGCACCAAACTCGTCGTCGTCACCAACCCGCATAACCCTACCGGCCACGTGCTCAGCGACGCGTCGCGCAAGGTGATCCTGGACCGCGCGGCGGAAGTGGGCGCCTGGATCCTGGCCGATGAGGTCTATCAGGGCGCCGAGCGCGACGGGAAAACGACCCAGAGCTTCTGGGGCTCGGGCTATAGCAAGGTGATCATCGTCAACGGCCTGTCGAAGGCCTACGGCCTGCCCGGACTGCGGGTCGGCTGGATCGTCGCGCAGCCCGCGTTCAGTCTGGAGGCGTGGACTCGCCACGACTACACGACGATTGGTCCCTCCGGCGCGTCCGATCACCTCGCGACCGTCGCGCTCGAGCCGCACGCGCGCGAGAAGCTCATCGAGCGCACCCGCCGCATCCTGCACGCGAACTATCCGGTGATGGAGGCGTGGCTCAAGACGTTTGGCGACACCTTCACCTGGCATCCGCCCCACGCGGGCGCGATCTGCTGGGCGCGCTATCGCGGCGCGATCCCGGCGCTCGAAGTCGTCGAGAAGCTGCGCGCGCAGCACAGCGTGCTGCTCTGCCCCGGCGATCATTTCGGCATGCCCGGATTCCTGCGATTCGGCTACGGCGGCGAGCTGCAGCACTTCCAGGAGGCATTGGCCGAGACAGAGCGGGGCCTGCGGAGGCTGTTCTCCGACTGATTATGACGACATCGACCCTGATTCGTGCACCGCAGGACAACAGTGAAGTAGGAGCGGTCAAGCTCGCTGGGCCGGAGGAAATGCGTGCGGCGCTCGACGCCAACGTCGCCGCCGCGCGCGCCAGCCGCGACATGCCCGCCCATGCGCGGGCGGCAGCATTGCGAAAAGTCGCCGACGGGCTGGAGGCGGCTCGCACCGACCTCGCGCGCACACTCGCGCTCGAGGCGGGCAAGCCCATCTCCCAGGCGCGCATCGAGCTCGACCGTGCCGTCTTCGTGTTCCGCGACGCCGCCGAGGAAGCCACGCGGATCGGCGGTGAAGTGCTGCCGGCCGACGTCGTGCCGGCGGGCACGGGCCGGATCGCCATCACGCGCCGCTTCCCGCTGTCTCCGGTCGCGGGGATCACGCCGTTCAACTTTCCCGTGCTGCTCGCTGCCCACAAAATCGCCCCGGCGATGGCGTGCGGCGCCACGATCACCCTCAAGCCGCCGCCGCAGGATCCGCTCACGACGCTGCGCCTCGCCGACCTCGTCAACGCGTCGGGCTACCCGGACGGCGCCGTCAACATCGTCCCCTGTTCGGTGGAGGTCGCGCAAATCCTGATCGAGGATCCGCGCGTCCGCGTGATCACGTTCACCGGCAGCGCCAAGGCCGGCTGGGCGATCCGCGCCAAGGCCGGCAGCAAGCGCGTGCTGCTCGAGCTGGGCGGCAATGCGGCGGTGATCGTCGAGCCGGATGCCGACCTCACCTGGGCGGCGTCGCGCTGCGCCGTCGGCGGCTTCACCTACGCCGGCCAGTCGTGTATCTCCACGCAGCGCATCTACGTCCACGAATCTGTTTATACCCCGTTCCTCGACGCCTTTACTCGACGGGTTCAGCAGTTGAAGGTCGGGAACGTGCTCGACGAACAGACGGACGTCGGGCCGATGATCGCGCTCGAGGCGGCCGAGCGGGTGGAACGCTGGATTGCGGAAGCGGTGGCGGGTGGCGCCAAGATCGAGCAGGGAGGCAAGCGCAGAGGCGTGTATCTGGAGCCGACCGTCCTGACCCACACGAGCGCCGACATGAAGGTGAACTGCGAAGAGGTTTTCGCGCCGCTCGTGACCGTCACGCCGTACCAGTCGCTGCACGACGCGATCGCGTGGGCGAACGCATCTCCTTATGGATTACAGGCGGGCGTGTTCACGACCAATCTGCAGACGATGTTCCGGCTCCACGCCGAGCTCGACGTCGGTGCGGTCAACGGCAACGACATTCCCGGATTCCGCGTGGATCGTCTGCCGTACGGCGGCGCCAAGGCTTCGGGGCTCGGGCGTGAGGGCGTGCGCTACGCAATCGAAGAAATGACGGAGCGGCGGGTCCTGACCCTGAAGCTCGACTAGACGACCGCCCGCAACAGCAGGTAGGTCAGCCCGCCGATTCCCGCCGACGCCGGGATCGTCAACATCCACGCCCACACGATGCGCTGCGCCACGCCCCACCGCACGGCGGAGAAGCGCTGCGCCGCGCCCACGCCCGTGATGGCGCCGGTGATCGTGTGCGTGGTACTCACCGGGATGCCGAAATGCGAAGCGACAAACAGGGTGATGGCACCGCTCGTCTCGGCGGCGAAGCCACCGAAAGGCGTCAGCTTGGTGATCCGCTGGCCCATCGTCTTCACGATGCGCCAGCCGCCCGCCATCGTGCCGAGGCCGATCGCGGCATGGGCAGCGAGGATTACCCATACCGGGATGTGGTCGGCGTTCGTGAGGTGAAACGCTTGGATCGGGAAATTCACGAACAGTGCCTGGCTCGTCACCAGTAGCGCGACGATGATGCCCATCGTCTTCTGCGCGTCGTTCGTCCCGTGGCCCAGGGAATAGGCCGCCGCAGAAACGAGCTGTAACACGCGGAATGCCTTGTCGACTCTGCGCGGCAGTGATCGTCGCAATGCCCACGACAGCGCGACGGTCAGGAGCAGCGCCAGCATGAAGCCCATCACGGGCGCGACGACGATGAAGATCAGCGTCTTGGTCCAGCCGCTCGCGATGATCGCGGAAAATCCCGCTTTGGCGACGGCGGCGCCGGCATACCCACCGATGAGCGCGTGGGAGGAGGACGTCGGCAGTCCCAGCCACCACGTCACGAGGTCCCAGATGATGGCCCCAAGCAGGCCGCCGAGCACGACCGTCGAATCGACGACGCTCAAATCGATCAGGCCCTTGCCCACCATCTTGGCGATCGCGGTGCCGAAGACGAACGCCGCGACGAAATTCCAGAATGCCGCCCACACGACGGCGGCGCTCGGCGAGAGCACGCGCGTCGAGACGACAGTGGCGATGGAGTTCGCCGCGTCGTGAAAACCGTTGATGAAGTCGAACGTGAGGGCGACCAGCAGGATCGCCAGCACGAACCAGACGGAGGCCGGCATCAGGCGTGCTTGATCGTGATGGACTCGACCACGTTGGCGACGTCCTCGGCCTGGTCGAGCGTGCCCTCCAGATTGTCGTAAATCTCTTTCCACTTGATCAGCTCGATGGCGTCGCGCTCTTTTTCGAACAGCTGCCCCAGCGCCTCGTGGTAGATCGCGTCGCCCTCTTCTTCGAGCTGCTTCGCTTCGACGCAGTACTTCATGACGTCGTCGCCCTTTTTCAGCCGGCTCACCGCCTCCAGCAGGACGCCCATCATCCGCTCCAGCACATCCAGCAGCCGCAGCACGCCCTGGGGCGCCGCGCCCAGGCGGAAGATCTGCGCCCGCCGGCCGGTGCCGTCCATCGCGTCCATGACGTCGTCGAGATCGGAGGCCAGTTGATGGATGTCTTCGCGGTCGAGCGGCGTGATGAAGGTGCGATCGAGGCGGTTCACCACCTCGTGCGTCACCTGGTCGGCTTCGTGCTCCAGCCGCTTCAACGCTTCGATGTGGGGCGTTCGCCGGTCGGCGGGTGCCTCGAACAGCTTCCGCAGATACCCGACGGCTTCCTTGTTCCGATTGGCGACTTCAGTGAACAGATCGAAAAACTCTTCTTCGCGCGGCAGGAGACGCACGGTATCTCCGGGAGGCGGTGAACCGCAAAGATAGCGGCCTCCGGGAATGAGAACTAGGTTATCAGCCTCATGACTGCTACCCCCGTCCAACCGCAGCGGGTCGAGTTCGTCCGCGCGATTTCGCGTCTCGACGCCACCGCGCTCGTCGTCGGGTCCATGATCGGATCCGGCATCTTTATCGTCGCCGCCGAGATCATGCGGGAAGTGCACAGCCCGTCGCTGCTGCTGATCGTGTGGGCGCTCTCCGGTGTCGTGACGCTGCTGGGCGCGCTCAGCTATGGCGAGCTGGCGGCGATGTTCCCCAAGGCGGGCGGCCAGTACGTCTATCTGCGCGAGGGCGTCTCCCCGCTGTTCGGCTACCTCTATGGCTGGACGCTGTTCGTCGTGATTCAGACCGGCACGATCGCGGCCGTCGCCGTGGCGTTCGCGCGGTTCACTTCCGTGCTCATTCCCGGGCTCACGCCCGACGTCTTCCTCGGCACGACGCTGCACCTCCCGCAGCCGATCGGCGACATCGCGGTCGGGTTGTCACCGCAACGCATCTTCGCGATTGCCTCCATCGCGCTGCTGACGTGGATCAACGTCCGGGGCGTGCGCACCGCCGCATTCATTCAGACCTCGCTCACCGCGATCAAGACGGCCGCGCTCGCGGGCCTCGTGCTGCTCGGCATCACGATCGGCCGGAACGCCGCAGCGATCGCCGCCAATTTCGGCGCGAACTTCTGGCCGCAGGGCGGCCTCACGCTCGCCATGATTCCGGTGATCGGCGCGGCGATGGTCGGTTCGCTCTTCTCGATGGACGCCTGGAATAACGTCGGGTTTGCGTCCGGAGAGCTCAAGCATCCCGAGAAAGACGTGCCGTTCGCGATGGCCGCCGGCGTGCTGACCGTCACCGCGCTGTATGTGCTCGCCAACGTCGCCTATCTCGTCGTGCTGCCGGCCGACGCCATCGCCAACGCCCCGCAGGACCGCGTCGGCACGGCCGCGTTGCAAGCCATGCTCGGGGCGCCCGGGCTCTACATCATGGCGATCGCGATCATGATCTCGACCTTCGGTTGCAACAACGGGCTGATTCTCTCCGGTGCCCGCGTGTACTACGCGATGGCGCAGGACAATCTGTTCTTCAAATCCGCGGCGGTTCTGCATCCCACCTATAAGACGCCCGCCGTCGCGCTGATCGTGCAGGCGGTGTGGACGTGTGTGTTGTGCCTGTCGGGCACGTACAGCCAGCTCCTCAACTTCGTGATCTTCGCCGCCGTCGTGTTTTACGCCGTGACGGCGATCGGCCTGTTCCGGCTGCGGAAACGGCGTCCCGATCTCCCGCGGCCGGTGCGCGCGCCGGGATATCCGTGGCTGCCCGCACTGTACGTCGGTCTCACCGGGCTGATCGCCGTGGACCTGCTGGTCCAGCATGCAACGCGGACCTACGCGATGCTGGGGCTCGCGCTGGTCTTGCTGGGTGTGCCGGTGTACTTCGCCTGGAGACGGCTAGCCGCTCGATAAGTTTCGGGTTATATTCGGGGTGTATGGCGGTCCGAAAGCCCCGGGAATCCCCTCCCAAAGCTCCTCCGCACCAACTTCCCCTTTTGCCGGCCGACAGGTCGTCCGGCCGTCCGCCCGTCATCCTGGACGAGCGCCTCCGTGGCACCCGGTTCGTTTCGCTCACACCGCATCGTGTCCTCAATCCGCCCTCCGCAACCGGCATGGATTATTGGTCCCTCAACCCTTACGTCGGGTGCGAGTTCGGCTGCAGCTACTGCTATGCGCGCTATACGCACCGTTACGTCGTGGAGCGGGCGCACGACGCCGGCAAGCTCACCGACGCCGAGTTCGCCGATTACCGTGGCGCACACGGCTGGGAAGCGTTCGAACGGCGGATTTTCGTAAAGGAGCAAGTGGTCGGTGCGCTCGACGCCGACCTGAAGCGGGTGCCACTGGGCGAGTGCGTCGTCGTCGGCACGGCGACCGATCCCTATCAGCCCGCCGAGCGACGATTTCGCCTCACGCGGGCAGTGCTGCAGCGCCTGACGCGCTGTGAAGGGTTGTCGTTCGGCATCATCACCAAGAGTCCACTCATTGCCCGCGATTGTGACGTGCTCCTGCGATTGCAGCAGCGCAACGAGCTACAGGTGCACGTCTCGCTGATCACGCACGATGCGCAGCTCGCGCGGAAGCTCGAGGCGCGCTCGCCGGTTCCGGCAGCCCGGCTGCGCGCGCTGCACAAACTCGTCGCAGCCGGCGTCAATGCCGGACTGATCGTGGCGCCGGTGCTGCCGGGCATCACGGACGACATCGCGCACCTGGACGCCTTGTTCGCCGCCGCGCGGGACGCCGGCGCCCACTTTGTGCATGCCGGGACGCTGCGACTTTATGCCGCAGTCCGCGACCGCTTCTTGCCTGTTCTTGGTGAGCATTTTCCGGATTTGGTGGCGCGCTACACCCGAGCCTACGCGCGACAGGCAGGTGCGCCGCGCGAGTACACGGAAGCGCTCTCGCGACGCATCGAAAAGCTACGGCGCAAATACGGCTTCAAGAACCACACCGGCATGATCGACCGCTACCGCCCCGCCAACATGCCGGTGCAGGGCGAGCTCGAGCTGCGCCCTAGTTGAGCGTAACGAGCTCGAAGACTCGAGTTTCTCCGCAGATCGGCGTTGGAGACTCGTGGATGTATCCCCGGACGAACGCGTACGAGAACCTGGCCGTGTCGGCCTGATCCTCGAGCACGTACGCTGTGCGAATAGTCTGGTTCGGCCGGATGCGGACGCATCCAAGGTTGTCGATGTCTTTGGCGGCGAACCCGGCTGCATTGCGACGTGAGCTATCGGGATCGGTGGGCCGTACGGTCACGTCTCCATAGGTTCGGACTGGAAGCGTGTTAGTCCCTGGAGTTGGCGCGTACACTTGCGATGCCGCCCGCATCTCGAAGGTGCGTGCGACGCTCGCCCTAAGGCCGGGGGCCGTTACGACAATGTCGAGCGCGTTGGGATAGACCGTGTACACGCCGGGCGGGCAGAAGCCGTGCTTCGTGTCCACGAGAAAATAGGGCGCGAAGGTGACGGCGGACTCATCGGCATGGGTGCCGGGCTTGAAGACACCTTGATAGCAGCCAGGACGGGAGACGATCAGTCGCACCGGGAAAGGTGCGGCGACGGACACTTCCGCCGGCCACTCCATCCATTCGACCGTTGCGGGCGCAAGTGAAATGTCGGACTCACAAGCAACCAGTGCCGTCAGCAGCGGGAGACAATAGAAGGGACGCATACATCAATACCGCGCGACAAGGTGAAAGACTCGCTGGTTCTCCCCGCAGACCGGCCCGGGAGGTTGGTGGATGTACCCGAGCACGAACGCGCCTCTGAGTCCTGCGGTGTCCGCCTGGTCCTCCAGCACGTACGCCCCGTCGAGATGGTACACACCGATGGGAATGATGCGCGCACAGCTCGTGTCGAGCAGCTTCGCCACGAATCCTGCCGCAATCAGTCGAGTATCGACCGGTGCGTCGGGGCGCACCGTAAAGCTGCCAAACGTGCGAACCGGCTGACCACCCACCTCTCCCGTACTCTGGGGAAGCGCGTACACCGATGATGCGCCCCGCATGTCGAAGACACGGGCAACACTGGCCCGGAGCCCCGGCGCAATGCCCACCGTTTCCAGCGCACCGATGACGAGCATACCGGTCGGCGGGTAGTACGCTCTCAACGCCCCACAAGTTGGGCGCGGTGGTTCGACGATGAAGTACGGCGAGAATGTCACCGCTGATTGATCGGCGAATACCCTGGGCCGATAGATCGACTGCTGCCCGCAATCTCCCGGTTCCGCGATCACGAGCCGAACACTCAACGGCGTGTTGGCGCGAACTTCCGCCGGCCATTCCATCCACTGCACGACGCCGGCTCGCACTTCGGTGTCCGACTCACAGGCGGCCAGCGGGAGAACCAGGATCGGGAGACAGGAGAGGAGGCGCATCGTTATTGCCTCGCCGTTAGATGGAAGACGCGAGTCTCACCGCACACGGGCGCCGCCGCGTCATGGATGTAGCCGCGTACGAACGTGTATGAGAGACCAATAGTATCCGCCTGGTCCTCGAGCACGAGCGCCGCGGCGGGGCTGTAGAGGCCGGCCGGCTTCACTCGTACGCATCCCCCGGTATCGGCTTGCAGAGACACGACACCCGCCGCGTTGCGGCGTGACTGATCCGCGTTGCTCGGCCGCACGATAACATCGCCGAATGTGCGCGCGGGGAGGCCTGCAAATCGAGGGTCGTCGACGCCGGGCCATGTGGACCCGCGCATTTCGTATGTGCGGGCGAAGGGTGCAGCGAGGCCGGGCGCGGTGCCGGCTGTGTCGATGGCGCTGACGAGCAGGGGCTCCATGACGCCTCCCACACAGAAGACGGGCTGCTCGTCAACTATCCAATACGGTGCAAAGGTCACGGCGGACTGATCGACCCTCGCTCCCGGCTGGAACCGCGGATTCGCCGCGCAGACGCCCCACACCACGAGCCTCGTGCGGAACGCCTGACCGGCATTCACCTCCGCCGGCCAATCCATCCACTGGACCGTTACAGGATTGACTCTCGTGTTGGACTCACTACATGCGGCGAGAACACCGAGGCTCAGCGTCACCAACGAAATAGGACGCATAGGACTCTCCTTTACCTCCTCTACCCCATCAACTTGCCTCCGCGTCACCGTCATGCCACATCCGGGCGACCGCCCTGATCGTCCCCGGTGCATTCCCCTCGGCGCGGTTGTTCGCCAGGATGAACGCCTCGACCCGGCGTCGCAGCGCCTGCCGCACCAGCTCGAGGAGATCCTGACGCAGCGCCGGCTGCGGCTCCTGCACCCGATCGTATGGCTGGAACTGCTTCACCGCATCACCGTAGCGGCGACCGGGCTGCAGCAGCGCCCGCGCGACCGTAAAGCCGGCCGGAAACGTCCAGCCGAGTTCGACCTGCTCCCCGATCGGCGGCATCTCGGTCCACGAGTTGAACACGTGCCCGACGCCGTGACGCTTCAGGACCTCCCCGTGCACACCTGTGAGCAGCTCCGGATTGCGCAGCTCGACCGCATAGCGAAAACCTCCCGGCAGCTGCTTGAAAAAGTCGTCCAGCTGATCGGCCCACTGTAGTGGATCGGGAAGATCCTTGCCGCGCATCGCTTGGAACTCGAACACGAAACACCCAGCGTGATCGCTGAAAACGCGGCTGTACGGGCCGAGCACGGCGTCCTTGAAGAGGGCCGCATTCAGAAAATCGAGATTGCGCATCCCGGCGAGCCCCGGTTGCGGAGCATCCTGGCCGAGCCGTTTGGCGGTGATGCGATCCCAGACTTTGCTCACGCACGGAAAGCCTGCTGGCAACGCGCGGGCGTAGGACCGCAATTCCTCTTCTGACGGCGGATCGTAGAACGCACTGTCGATGCCGACAGTCCGAAACAGTGGATAGCGCGCGTATTCCTCGAGCCGCCGTGCCGGCTCGGGGCCGCGATAGCGACGGTGATAGACGTCGCCAAACCAACCGTCGTAGGTCCAGGTCGAGGCCCCAAATCGGATGTTCGCCGGGATCCCCTGAGCGAGTTCAACCACCTCACGGCTTGGAGCCGGAAGTGCTTCAGGGCCAAAGAGATCCGGTTGAGACATCAGCAAAGTCTAATCTCCCGGAAGCGCCTTGCGAGTGAGGTAAGCTTCGGGATATATTCGGGTCCCCTTGGGGCTTTTGTCAATGTCGCAACGTCCAACGAGCTCGCTCGCCGCCTGCGTTTGGATTCCCCTCTTCCCGCTCCGCTGTGAAGAGGCGCGTCATGAGGGACTCGCATCCTACCCGACGGCGCTGCTCGCCCCCGATACGACGCGGAAGCTCTGGCAAGTCTCCCCGCTCGCGCGCCATGCAGGCGTGAAGCCCGGGATGACCGTCAGCCAGGCGATCGGTCTCTGCCCCACGCTGCGATTGATCGAACCCGATCCGGTCCACTACGACGAGCGCTTCGCCAATCTGCTCTCGGCACTCACTGAGGTGAGCCCGGTTGTCGAGGCAGCGGAATTGGGCCTCGCGTATGTGGGTGTGGACGGCTTGGAAGGGATTTATGGCTCGCGAGAGAAGATCATCGAAGCGCTCAAGAAAACGTTGGAATGTTGGAATGTTGGAAGGATAGGGTTCGGTCAAGGCAAATTCATCGCCTGGGTAGCGGCGAGTCGCACCAAACCGGGGGAAGCGATCGTCGTACCGCTCGGCGAGGAGCAGATGTTTCTCGCTTCGCAACCGGTCTCCGTCCTCCCGCTCGACCCCGACACGCATCGCCGGCTCCGCCAGCTCGGTATTCGCAGCCTCGGCGCACTGGCCGCTCTTCCGGAAGCAGCCGTCACGGCACAATTCGGCGCGCTGGGGAAGCGGCTGTGGCGCCTCGCCGCGGGCCGCATCGCGGAGCCCGTCGCCGGGTCCATCGCGCCCGAGCCGATCGTAGCCGCGCTCACCTTTTTCACGCCGGTCGGTGAGCGCGAGCTGCTCCTCCACTCCCTCGATCAGCTGATCGCTCGAGCGCTCAAACATCCGCGCCGCATCGGCTGGCGCGTGCATGCGGTGCGACTGCGTGCCGATTTGGAATCGGGAGATGAGGATCGGGGGGATCGTAGGGGCACGACATGTCGTGCCCCTACGAATCAACGTTCGTGGCTCGTCACGGCATTGTTGAAAGACCCGACCGCAGACGGTGAGCGCATCGCCGCGCCGCTCAAGACGCGGCTCGACCAATCGCCGCCCACGGGCGCCGTCGAGCGTCTCGTCCTCGAGTTCACCGCCTTCGCCCCCGGCACCGCGGAGCTGCAGCTGTTCGCGCGCGATGCGCAGGCGGCCGCGCGCGCGGGCCAACAGCGCGCGTTGCAGAGCGCCGCACGCGAGATCCGCATGCGCGTGCAGCGCTCGTGTCTTTACCACATCATCGAGGTCCAGCCATGGTCGCGCCTGCCCGAGCGCCGCTACGCACTGATCGACTACGAGCCGTAAACGAGCCGCGCGCCGTTACGGTGGAGTTGGATGAATCCGGTCTCATGACGGTCGGATGGCCGGACGGACGGACGGCCGGAATAGTCGAAGCAATTCTCGAATCGTGGCGAATCGACGATGAATGGTGGCGTCAGCCGATTTCCCGTTCGTATCTGGAATTGTTGTTGGCTGGAGGAAAGCGCGTCGTGGTATTCGGGATTTATTGACAGGCCTTTGGTTCATACAGCAGCCATGACTCAGGGGCCGTTGTATGCGGAACTGCATTGTCATTCCGCATACTCCTTCCTGGATGGTGCCTCGCCGCCGGACGAGCTGCTCGCCACCGCTCACCGCCTGGGGTATCCAGCCCTGGCACTCACCGATCGCAACGGCATCTACGGCTCGCTCGCATTCGCGCACGCCGCCAAACCGCTCGGCCTGCAGGCAATCACCGGCGCCGAAGTCACGCTCACGGACGGCAGCCATCTCGTTCTGCTCGCCGAGACATCGCAGGGGTACACGAATTTGTGCCGACTGCTCACCGAGGCGCATCTCGGCGCCGAGCGTCTCGATCCCCGGCTGCCGCTCGCGGCGATCGAATCGCGCCATGATGGTCTGATCATTCTTTCAGGGGCGCGCCGTGACGGCATGTTGTCGCGGGCTCTGGAGAACGATGGACTGAGCGCTGCCCGCAAACTCGCGGAGCGGTGCCGAGCGGTGTTCGGACCTGACCGGTTTTTCGTGGAGATCCAGCGAAATAGGGTGCGCGGAGAATTGGCGCATACCACGACACTGCATAGTCTCGCAGGCGACGTACAACTTGGCGTCGTAGCGACGGGTAACGTCTACTACCACACCCGCTCCCTGCATCGCCTGCACGACGTCATGGTCGCGATTCGCCACCGCACGACACTCGACGGCTCGCACCGGGTGCGAAATCCGAACAGCGAGTTTTACTTGCGGCCATTGGAAGAAGTCGTGGCGCTGTTTCATGACTGTCTGGATGCTGTCGCTACGACTTTGGCCATTGCCGAGCGCTGCAAGGCCTTCGATTTGACGCGCGACCTGGGCTACACCTTCCCCGACTTCCGGGGTGCCGATCGCGCGCCCGCACCGCAGGCGCTGGCCGAGCTGTGCAACGCGCGGATGCAGGAACGCTATCCCCCAGGCTCGCTCTATCATGCCCAGGCCGTCCGCCGGCTCGCGGAAGAATTGCAGCTCATCGAGCTTCACAAGCTCAGCGGCTTTTTCCTCGTCTACCACGACCTGTTCGATCTCGCGCGCGAGGTCGCGGCCGACATTCGACGCGGCTCGCGGCGCGCCGGCGGCAACCTGCTGCCGGGGCGGGGCCGCGGCTCGTCCGTCTCGTCCATCGTCTGCTACCTGCTGGGCCTGTCGCACATCGATCCGATCGCCAACAAGCTCTTTCTCGGCCGCTTCCTGAACGAGACGCTCGCGTCGGTGCCCGACATCGATCTCGATTTCCCGCGCGAGATCCGCGAGGAGCTGATCCGCCGCGTCTACACGCGCTACGGCGCCGAGCACGCCGGGCTGGTGTGCTCGTTTCCCACGTACCGGCTGCGGTCGGCGGTGCGCGAAATCGGCAAGGCGCTCGACTTGCCGCTTGGCGAAATCGAATTGGTCGCCAAGCTCGCCGATGGCCGCGCCGATGAGCTGCCGGATGAAATGGAAAACCTGCCCGGATTCAAAGGCCGCAGGGACGCGCCGCTGTGGAAAGAGCTGTGCCAGCTCGCGCACGACATTCGCGGCTTGCCGCGCCACGTCTCGCAGCACCCCGGCGGCATGATCATTTCCTCCCGGCCGCTCATCGAGCTGGTGCCGCTCGAGCGCGCCGCGATGGATGACCGCGTCGTCTGCCAGTGGGACAAGGATTCCTGCGACGACGCGCGCTTCATCAAGATCGACTTCCTCGCGCTCGGCATGCTGTCGCTGGTGGAGGAATGCGTCGAGCTGATCGCGCGGCGCACGGGTACTCCTCCCGACCTGTCACGCATCGACTTCGAAGACCCCGCCATCTACGACCGCATCTGCGCCGGCGACACGATCGGACTGTTTCAGATCGAGAGCCGCGCCCAGATCCAGATGATCCGGCGCAGCCGGCCGCGCAACCTCGAGGATCTCGCGGTGGAAGTCGCGATTGTCCGGCCGGGACCGATTGTCGGCGGCGCCGTGAACCCGTACGTCAGGCGGCGGGAAGAGCAGCGGCGCGCGCATGCGGCCGGCCGCGCCTACGAGCCTCCCGTCGATCACCCGCTGCTACGCGACTGTCTCGCGGAGACGCTGGGCGTGATTCTCTATCAGGATCAGGTGCTGCAGGTGTGCCAGGCGCTCGCCGGCTTTACGACCGGACAGTCCGAGGCGCTGCGCCGCGCCATGAGCCGCCGCCGCTCGCACGACTTGATCGGAGGCTTCTGGGACGAATTCCGGCAGGGTGCGCTGGCTCGTGGTGTCTCCGAAGCAACCGCGGAGAAAGTCTTCGGCCAGGTGATCGCGTTCAGTGAATTTGGATTTCCCAAGTCGCATGCCGCAGCGTTTGGTCTGCTCGCCTACCAATCGGCGTGGCTCAGGCACTACCATCCCGTCGAGTACTACGTCGCCCTCTTCAATAACCAGCCGATGGGCTTCTACTCGATCGATGCGCTGGGCCGCGACGCCATGCGCAACGGCATCGAAATGCGCTTGCCGGACATCAACGTGAGCGATGTCTGGTGCACGGTGGAAGGAGCCGGGAGCCAGGAGCTGGGAGCTGGGGCTGTGAGGATTGGGCTAGGATTCATTCGGCATTGGAGCGAAGAAACAGCCACCGCGACCGTGCTCGAACGTGAGCAGAACGGGTCGTTCAAAAGCGTTGGCGATTTCATTAGGCGCGCGCCGCCCAGGCTCAAACGCACCGCCATCGAGGCGCTCATGTGGGTGGGCGGCTGTGACGGATTCGGTCTCACGCGCCGCGAGCTGTTATGGCAGGTGGGACTGTGGCTGCCACCGAAAACCTCGCGCTCCGGCGACGGACGCGGCCGGCGCCAACTCGAGCTGGCGTTGAGCCACCCCCACGAGCACCTGCCCTTCGGCGGTCTCGCGGCCCACGAGCGGCTACTGGCCGAGTACGCCACGCTGGGTTTTTCTGCCAGCGGGCATCCGCTGTCGTTGGTGCGCAGTGCGTTACCACCCAATCTCACGCTCAACAAGGCCCTGGATGGCCTCAGAGCGGGAGAAAAATGCCAGGTGGCCGGCCTTGTCGTCGCGCGCCAGCGGCCGGAGACCGCGAAGGGGACCGTATTTCTGCTGGTCGAAGACGAGACCGGAATGACGAACGTGATCGTACGGACCGACGTCTACGATCGCTATCGTGCGGCCGTGCGCGGCGAGGCGTTCGTCCTGGTAACCGGTAAGTTGGCCAAAGATGACGGTACCGTGAACGTGCTGGCGGAAAAGGTGGAGGGACTACAAATGCGCGTGATGCGGGATGCGAGATACGAGATGCGTAACAGCACCACGCATCCCGCATCCCGTCTCTCGCATCCCGCAGAATCGCGCTCACCTTTCGCGTTTCTCCGTGCCCTCCGCCGCGTTGCCCCCGATTCCAAGGACTGGGGATGAGCGCTCGAGAATCCTGTACCGCCGGCTAGCGGCTGCAGCGGCCTGGCTGGTCAGCTAATGGCGTTTCGCGGGTCAGTATCACATCCTGTACCAATGCGAATCGTGATTGGCTGCTGCCTCGTGCTCGCGGCGTGTGGCGGGAAATCGGAACCGGAGAAAACCGCCCCTGTCCGGGGCCCCACTGCCGCCGCGCCGTCAGCCCTTGTTTCCCGTGCACTCTTCGCGATCGACGCGAATGGCACGCGGCTGGCCTACCGGATCAGCGGCGACAGCACGAAGACGCCCGTCGTCTTCATTCACGGCAGTCTGGCTGATTCCCGGTCGTGGACCCGCCAGGAGCCGGGCTTCGCGCAATACTTCCGCGTCCTCGTGTATAGCCGGCGCTATCACCGGCCGAATCCGCAGACGGAAGACAACCAGCCCTATTCGGCGAAGCTGCACGCTGAAGATCTCGCGGCGCTCCTTCTCACCCTGAATTTCTCGTCCGCACACATCGTCGGATCGGGCTACGGCGGGTACATCGCGCTGACCCTGGCGCGCGAGCATCCCGATATGGTCCGCTCGCTGATCCTCGAAGAGCCGCCGATCGTCTCGCTGTTGACTGGCTCCGAAGCGGGGGATCCTGTACGCCGCACCTTTTTCACGTCTGCGCTCGACCCGGCGCGCGCCGCGTTTGCGCGCGGTGATTCCGTGGCCGGGGTGCGTGCCTATTACGACGCTGTAACCGGACACGGCAGCTTCGACATTCTTCCCACCGCGACGCGCAGCGAGTTGGTCGGCCATGCCTTCGAGCTGCGCCGCGAAATGCTGGCAAACCGCGAGCAGTACTACGCGCCGATTTCCTGCGCCGAGCTGGGCCGCTTTACAAAGCCGGTCTTGATCATCCGGGGTGAGCGGAGTCCACAGGTCTTTCAGCTCATCAGCACCGAGCTGGCGCGCTGCCTGCAGAGCGATACGACCGTGATTATTCCCGGCGCCGGCCATCCGCCGCACGCCGCCAATGCGGCGTACTTCAACCAGGTGGTCGCTCGCTTCATTATGACGCATTGAGCGGCGGGGGTTGACGTCGTTGGTCCGTCTGTTGAGATAATCCGTACCGTGTTGCGCCGCCTCCTGTTTGTCGCCGCGCTCGCACTTCCAGCGCTCCCCGCTGCCGGGCAAAGCCGCAGTCAGGGGCTCGTGAACACCGCTCGCGAGCACATGGCGGCCCGAGATTTCGATAAGGCCGATGTAGAGCTCTCCAGCGCGCTGTCATCCGCGCTGTATCTGCTCGACAGCGTCAATGTCTTCATATGGCGCGGAGTGCTCGAGCACATGCGCGGCAACGACAGTCTGGCTCGGCTGAGCTTTCGGCAGGTGGTGGCGCTGCATCAGGTCAACGTGCGGGGCCTCGACAACGTCTCGCCGGGCCTCGGCGATCTCTTCGAATCGGAAGCGCGTCCGTATCGCGTCTATTCCGACAGCGAGCTCGACCAGCGGGCCGCCTGGATGTCCGGTCCCAAACTCGCCTATCCGCCCGAGCTACGGCGCCGCGGCGTGGCGGGCCATGCAATCGTACACGCGATGATCGATAGTCTCGGGAAGGTCGAGGCGCTCGGACTGATGGTGCTCGAGTCGCCGGATCCGGCGTTCGACATGCCCTTGCAACAGATGATGCTCGCCGCGCAATTCACGCCCGCGCGGCGCAAGGGTTATGCGGTGCGCAGCGCGGTGACCCTGGGATTCGATCTCCACCCGCCGGCCCCGGAGAACCCCACCCTCTTGATCACGTCGGCGCGCGACCAGCTGCGCGCCCATCGCCCCGACAGCGCGCTCGCCCTGACGGAGGAGGCGCTCGACGGCGCGAATCAGGCGACTGAAGGCGAGCGCGTCTACGCACTGCTCGTGCAGGGCGTGGCGTTACGTCAGAAGGGCCGGGACAGCCTGGCGGCGGCGTCCTTAGAGGCGGGGATCGCGGGTTACCGCGATCTCATCGACCGAGGCACGGACCTGGCGCCCTTCCTGAAGCGTCTCGCCGATTCGATCCGTATCAGCCGCCGTGCCGTGCCCCTCGAGGCCCCCACAGTCGTCGGCACCGTCGACGAGCCGCCGGCGCTGCTCAGGCATCCGCCCATCCGCTACGCGCCCGAGATGCAGTCGCTGCGCATCGGCGGAACCGTGATTGTGGAGGCGACGCTCGACACCACCGGCCGGGTCGTGCCATCGACCGTGAAAGTCGTGCAAAGCCCGAATCCAGTTTTCGATGCGGAGTCGAAACGCGTTGTGCAGGCGGCGGTGTATCGGCCGGCCCGCGTACACGGCCGCGCCGCGCGCGTGACGATTCGTCAGCCGATCACGTTTGCCGCCTATTGACGGCCGGGCGAGAATACGAGCATGACAACTGAACTCGCTACACTGGCCGGCGGCTGCTTCTGGTGCCTCGAGGCAGTCTTCGAGCAGCTGCGCGGCATCACCAAAGTCACGTCCGGCTACTCCGGCGGGCACGTCCCCAAGCCGAGCTACGAGGCCGTGTGCACCGGGACGACCGGGCATGCCGAGGTCGTCCAGGTCGCTTTCGACCCCGACGAGATCTCCTACCGCGACCTGCTGGGCGTGTTCTTCACGTTGCACGACCCGACCACGCTCGACCGCCAGGGTGGGGATGTCGGCACCCAGTATCGGTCGGCGATCTTTTATCATGACGACGAGCAGCGGCGCACCGCAGAGGCAGTCGTGCGCGAGCTCGAGGCCGAGCATGTGTTTGACGATCCGATCGTTACGAAGATCGAGCCACTGAAGGCATTCTATCCGGCCGAGGAGTACCACCGGGAGTATTACCGAAGGAATCCGAACCAGCCCTATTGCCGCGCGGTGATCGCCCCCAAAGTGGCGAAGCTGCGCAGCAAATACCTGCAGCAGCTGAAAGCCTAGCCCGCGGTCTTGCTCTTGCCGAGGTAGGTCCGCACCAGCGGGGCCGGCCGGCGGCGCAGCAGGGCGCCCCGCAGCATGTCGCGCTCTTCCGCCGGCATGTCGACGAGGAACCGTTCCTTCCCTTCGCCTTCCTTCACGACGATCGGCACACCATCGCGATAGAGAATGCGGTTCGTCGTGATCGCCGCCACGGCATCACCTGGCGTCAGGATCCCGACAAGGTTCAGCGGATCGGCGCCACTGACGGCGATCAGCTCATCTGCGCCCTGCTCCCTGCGCGTGCTCCGCAGCAAGCCAATTGCTTCCGGTAGCGCATACTGCTCCCCGGAGAACCCGCCGACGAACCGGCCGCCCCGGATCTCACCACGGGCCTCGAGGCGCCGGTAGACTCGCAGGATGTCCCGCCACGGCGCGAGCAGCGTCTCGCGCTGCACGAGCCGGCGGAACACCACGCCATAGCGCCGCAGCAGCTGCCAGGCGATCGCTTCGGCCACTTGCTCCTCGGGAATCGCCGGGCGCGCGTGAGTGCGGGCCCACCGCCCCGCCGTCTCCACACCAAACGGTGCGATTCGCCCGCGGCGCCGATATCCGCCGCCGAGCGGCCGGCGGCGATCCGATGGCACGAGCAGCGCCCTGAGCCCGGCAAAGCTATCCGAGGAGACGAGGCCCCACGCGACCAGCTCGGCCAGTCCCTTCTCGACTTCGGTGCGCAGCAGACCGGTGGCGTTGACGAGATCCGCGAAGAACAGTGCGCCCTTCGTCTCGAACGCACCCAGCAGCGCCTTTCCTGTGGAGGAAAGCGGCAGGGTCGCTGGATCGACTTCGGGATTGCCTGCTCTCCAAATCTCGCCGCGATCCCGCCGGAACAGCGCGACCGGCGTACCCTTCACCGGCCCCACCTTTCTGTTCCGCGTTCCGACTTCCCCGTTCCGCGTTGCCGTCAGCCGTCCCCAGGCGATCTCCCCCGACAGGCACAACCCGTCGAGCCACAGCGGGTCGTAGTCGGTGAGCCGCGCCGGCAGCACTTCCGACTCCCAGGCGCCGGCCGCCAGCTCGTAACCGTCGAGCAGATCGAGGACCGCCGCCAAGCCTTCCGGCCCCTCGGCGCGCGATCCGGTCGCAAGACGCTGCCACTTGAAGAGGAAGCGCAGCAAGTCCGCGGCGGCGACCGGCTCGATCTCTTTGCGCAGCCGGTCGAGCGTATAACGATGGATCCGCGCCAGCAGCCGCCGCTCGCACCACTCGAGCTCCTGGACGCCTGCCGAGAAATGCCCGCGCAGCGCGAACCCCTCGTGCTCGAGCGCCGCGAGCGCGAAGTCGATGTCGCTCGGCGCTAATCCAAGTATCTCAGCGAGATCCGGGGCCGTCGTCGGACCGATGACCTCGAGCCGCCCGCGCACGAGCTCGCGGATGGCGTCCTCCCTGCTCCACGACTTCGCGCGCTCACGCTCCGGAGCAGTAACGGCCGGCTCGAGGACCGCGTCGGGGAACGCAGCCTGGACCATCGGTACACGCTCGGTGGCGACCCAGAGCCTTCCATCCATCACTGTGGCGCGTCCGGCGGCAAGCAACTGCGCGAAATGCGGGGTCCATTCAGTCCGTTTTCCGGCCTCGAGCTGCGGCACGACAGCCATGACGAGCAACGCGTCGTGCAGCTCATCGGCGTTCTCAGGATCCGGCCACGCCTGCTCTCTCACGAGATCGATGGCCGTCTGATCGAGCTTCCCGAACTCCTCGGCCGTCTTGACGTCGAGACCGCGACGTGTGATCACGGCCTGCGTGCGCCGCTCTTCGAGTGGGGCATCGTCGAGGAACGCGTACGGCCTGGCGTTCAGGACTTCATGGCAGAGCGGTGATGGCTCGGTGGTGTCGCGCGCGATCAGCGTGAACCGACCAGCCTCCATCCCTTCCAGAACGCGCTTCAGTCCCGGAAAATCCATTGCCTCGAGCAGGCAGTCGGCGATCGTCTGATTCACGAGCGGGTGATCGGGAATCTCGCGATCGCCGACCAGGTTTTCCGGACAGGCGAGTTGATCCGGGAACACCGCGGCGACGAGATCTTCTGCTTCCATGCGTTGCAGCGGCGTCGGGACCTTCCGGCCGCCGCGGAAGCGCAGCACCGCGAGCGCGCGCGTCGCGTTCCAGCGCCAGCGCGTCCCGAACACCGGGGCGTCGAGCATCGCTTGCACCAACAGGTGTTCCGCGGTCGCGGGCTTGAGATACTGGAAGACGTCCTCGAGCGGGAAACTGTGCTGTGGTCCCAGCGAGAGGATGATCGCGTCCTCTGTTGCCGCCGCCTGGAGCTCGAAATTGAAGCTGCGGCAGAACCGCTTGCGCAACGCGAGGCCCCAGGCGCGATTGATCCGGCTGCCGAACGGCGCGTGCAGCACGAGCTGCATCCCGCCGGCCTCGTCGAAGAACCGCTCCAGCACCAGGCACTGCTGCGTCGGAATCGTGCCGAGGATCACGCGGGTCGCGCCGAGATACTCGACGATCGTGCGGGCGCCCGCGTCGTTCATGCCGATCGTGTCCACGAGCCACTGGATTGCCGCCGGCGGATCGTCCAGCCGGTCGGCCACGTCCTGGCGCAGCCGCGAGACTTCCTCCGACAGCTCGTTGGTCCGCCCCGGCGCCTCGCCGACCCAGAATGGCAGCGTGGGCGGCTGCCCCTTGGCGTCGGCAACACGCACCTGCCCCGATTCCACTTTGACGACCTGATAGGACGTGTTGCCCAGCTGGAAGATGTCGCCCGGCATGCTTTCAATTGCGAAATCTTCGTTCAACGTGCCGATGAACGTCTCGGTGGGCTCGAGGATGACGCGATAGTCGCCCAGATCTGGAATCGCCCCTCCTGACGTGATCGCGGCGATCCGCGCGCCGCGCCGCCCTTTGAGCTTCTTGTTGATGCCGTCGTAGTGGATGTGCGCGCTGCGCCGTCCGCGGCGCGTCGTGAATCCCTCCGCCAGCATCTGCACCACGTCGTCGAACTCGGCCCGCGAGAGATCCCGATACGGGTAGGCCGACCGCACCCGCTCGAACAGGTCGTTCTCGTCCCATTCTTCGCCGGCCGCGGCGGCCACGATCTGTTGGGCGAGGATGTCGAGCGGCTTGTTGGGAATGATCAGCTTGTCGAGCCTTCCCTCGCGGGTTGCGCGCAGCATCGCGGCGCATTCGATCAGCTCGTCGCGCGATAGCGGGAACAGGCGGCCCTTGGGAATCGCCCCCAGCCGGTGCCCCGCGCGGCCCACGCGCTGCAGCAGCGTGGCGATCGAGCGGGTCGAGCCCACTTGGATCACGAGATCGACGCTGCCGATGTCGATGCCCAGCTCGAGCGATGCGGTGGCGACGAGCGCCTGCAGCTCGCCGCGCTTGAGCCGCTCCTCCGCCTCGAGCCGCTTCTCGCGTGACAGGCTGCCGTGGTGGCTCGTGACGTGATCGGCGCCGAGCCGCTCCGAGAGATGCATCGTCAGCCGCTCGCACAGGCGTCGCGTGTTCACGAACACCAGCGTCGTGCGATGCTGCGCAATCAGCTCCGCGATCCGGGCGTTGACCTCTTCCCAGACCTCGGCCGACATCACGGCCTCGAGGGGCGACGACGGAATCTCCAGCGCGAGATCCAGCGTGCGGATATGGCCGGCATCGACGATCGTGGGCAGCGGCTGGCCCGTACCCACCAGGAACTGCGCGATCTCCTCGATCGGACGCTGGGTGGCCGACAAGCCGATGCGCTGCGGCCGCTTGCCAATGAGCGCATCGAGTCGCGCCAGCGACAGCGCGAGATGGCTGCCGCGCTTGTCGCGCGCGACCGCGTGGATCTCGTCCACGATGACGGTCCGAACGGACCGCAGCATCTCGCGGGCGCGTTCGGAGGTGAGGATGAGGTAAAGCGATTCGGGCGTGGTCACGAGGGTGTGGGGTGGTCGATTCAGCATCGCCTGCCGCTCGGACTGCGGCGTATCACCGGTCCGCACCAGCGTCCGCACCTCGACGTCGGGCAGCCCCTGCTCTGCCATTTGCGCACGGATCTCGGCGAGCGGCTCGGACAGGTTCTTCTGCACGTCGTTCGAGAGCGCCTTGAGGGGCGAGACGTAGACGACCTGGATCTCGTCCCGCAGCTCGCCGTTCAATCCCTGGCGCACCAACGCGTCGATGGCCGAGAGGAACGCGGCAAACGTCTTGCCCGAGCCCGTCGGCGCGGCAATCAGCACGTCGCCGCCCTGCCGGATTACGGGCCAGGCTCGTCGCTGCGGCTCCGTCGGCGTGGCGAAGCGATTCGCGAACCAGCGTTCGATGACGGGATGGAAACGCGACAGCGGCATAAGACCCGAAATATACCCGAAACTCCGCTAGAGGAGAACCTCGTGCAACGATGTACCTCGGAGCGTCGCGATCCGCTCGATCGTCTCACCGATCTTGTTGTTCGGCGTCGACGCTCCCGCGGTAATCCCGATCCTGAGCGGGCCCGCCGCCAGCCAGTTCTGGCGCCGTTCCTCGGTGGCATGCGCACCCACCGGCCGGAACCGAATGCTTCCTTCCTCAAGGTCGATGCACGCCGCGTCTTCGATGTGATAGGTCGTGACTTTTTCGCTGCAGATCGCGGCGAGATGCGTCGTATTGCTCGAATTGTAGCCGCCGATCACCACCATCACATCCAGCGGCTCGGCGATCAGCTTGAGAACGGCATCCTGCCGCTCCTGCGTCGCGGAGCAAATCGTGTCGAACGTGCGGAAATGCTCGCCGAGGGCCTCGGCGCCCCAGCGCCGCGCCATGCTCTTCCCCACCTCGCCGGCGATCGCCAGCGATTCGCCCGACAGCATCGTCGTCTGATTCGCCACGCCGACGCGCTGCAGGTCGCGGTCGGGATCGAACGACGGCGACATCTTGCCCTCGAACTGCCGCAGAAACTCGTCCCTCGCCCCCCCCCCGCCCCCCTGTCCCTCGATGTACTCGCACACGACCCGGGCCTCGTTCATGTCCCGCACGACGAGGTATTTGCCGCCGGGATACTTGTTCACCTGACTCGACGTCGCCTTGGTCTCTTCGTGGTAGTTCTTGCCGTGGATGAGTGCGGTGAAGCCGTCGCGCGCGTACACCTCGACGCGCTTCCACACGTTCAGGACCGAGCCGCACGTCGTGTCGACGAGCACGCACCCGATCGCCCGCAGCCGTTCGAAGTCTCGCACCGTCACGCCGAACGCCGGCAGGATCACCACGTCGTCGGCCGTGACGGCGCTGAAGTCGAACTCGGCGTCACGGCCCTCCGGGCGGTGCAGGAATGCCACGCCCATCGCCGCGAGCTTTTGATTGACGTGCGGGTTGTGGATGATCTCGCCGACGAGGAAGGTGCGCTTGCCGGGAAACTTGCTGCGTGTCTCATAGGCGTATTCGACGGCGCGGTCCACGCCGTAACAGAAGCCGAATTCGCCAGCCAGCCGGAACGTGAGATCGCCGACGTCCAGCGTGTAGCCCGCAGTCCGGATGGCATCCACCACCCGGCTGTGATAATCGGCCGTCAGCGCGCCTTCGATGGCGCGCTTGAGGCCGAATCCCTTCCTGAAGTAGGTCTGTGCCACGCGACTCAATCTAACTGCACCCCCCGGCCGCCGCGGATCGCGTCGAGTACGCGCTGGACCTGCCACCCGTCGCGGAACGTCGCCGGTTCGCCCTGCGGCGTGCCGCCACGGATGACCTGCACCATCTCACGCATCAGCCGCACGAACGACCGCGCCCACATGTTGTTCGGTTTGACCTTCTCCCAGAGATCGTCGGGCGCGGAAATGTCTTCCAGCGGCCCGCCGGATTTGCCGAGCTCGAGCTTCGTCTCGCCGCTCAGTAGCAACGTGCCCTCACTTCCGGTCACCTGGCCCAGATGTCCCGGACCGTGGTGCGCGACGGTGGTCAGTGTGATCGTGGCGACGACGCCCTTACCGGTGCGCAGTACGCAGCTCGAAAAGTCGTCGGCGGTCACGGGACGCACGACTCCCGCTTCGTCTGTGCGCTGCTTGACGAACGTTTCGGCGACGCCTGCGACATGGGTGATTTCGCTGCCGCTCAAAAACCGGCACTGGTCGATCAAGTGCGATCCGACCGCGCCCAGGATGCCGCCGCCGCGCGCGGCGTCGAACCACCAGTTCCACGGTGCGTCGAACGTCTGCGGCCGGCCGTCGCCGCGCAGGTAGGGCTTGAGAGCCAGCTCGATATGCCACAGCTCGCCGATGGCGTTGGAGCGAATCAGCTCCCGCGCGCGGTGCCGGTTGGGTTCGTAGCGCAGCTCGTGGTCGATCCATGCCAGGCTGTCGGGATGCTGTTCAGATGCTGCCACCATTTGCGCCGCGTCAAACGCATCGATGGCCATCGGTTTTTCGCACAGCACGTGCTTCCCTGCCTCGAGCGCGGCGATCGCGTAGCGGGCGTGCGAATCCGGCGTCGACGAGATAACCACGAGATCCACCTCGGGTGAGCGAGCCAGCTCTGTTCCGTCAGTGAAGACATGCGGCAACCCGAAGTCGCGCGCCACGGCTTCCGCGTTGACGCGATGACCGCTCGCGATCGCGGTGGCCCTGGCACCGGGAACGAGCGCGAGGCCCGGCAATTGCACGCGGCGGGCGAACCCCGACCCGATAAAGCCGACGCGCACATCCGCTGCCGTCATGGCTGGTAACCGCACGCCACCGTGTCCGCCCGCAGCGGGACGTCGTGATACTCGATGCGCGTCGGCGTTCGAATCGCGTTCTCGAGTCCCGAGCCCGCGATGCGGGCTCCGAGCCTGCCGTCTTCGCGCTGTACGTGAACGGTGCCGCTGTCGAGCACAAACGCGTGCGGCGTATCGCGGATGAAGTAACGGACCGCCACGATTGCCGCCGGTACGGCTGCCGTGTCACCCGGCGCCGCAACTTGATATGAACCCGACACCAGGCTGTCGCGGTAGCGCAGGCGCAGCAGCACGCCACTTCCCTCCGGGCTCGCAGACTCCAGCAGCACGGAGCTCTCACCGGCACAGCGATACATGGTCGCCGGAAGCGCGAACCGAATCGTGTCTCGAGGCGGAAACGCGACCATCGCCTGGAGCCGCCGCGGCTCGTCCGTGCCGCGGTTGCAGTGCGCCAGAACCAATAGCAGGGCAGGGGTTGCTCTCAGCGCAGCGATGGCGCCCCCCCGACTCCCAGCGATTTGCGCGCGGCCTCGGGACTGAGCGTGTGCGGCGCCAGCGCGGCAATCAGTCCCGCGGGCAACGGCGTCGGCTTCAATCGCTTCCGGTCGACGCACACCAGCACCATCCACCCGGCCGCGCCGAGCGCGTTCAAGTCGGCTCGGAAGACGTCGAAATGGAGTGTCAGCGATTTTGTCCCGACCTTGCCGACGTACGCGGCGATGCGTAACCGGTCATCGAGACGGGCGGGCCAATAAAACTCGCTATGAACGGCTTTGCGCGGCAGGAAGATGTCGTATTCGTCGAACATCCTCGCGTACGCCAGTCCGCAATGCCGAAACATTTCCGTCTCGGCGATCTCGAACAGCCGCACGTAGGAGCCGTAAAAAATGATCCCCGCGAAGTCAACGTCCGACCAGCGGACGTATTCCTCGATGACGAACGGTTGAGGCGCAGGGTCGGGGGGGGGCATCCCCCGGGGAAGCTAGGAGCCTACGGAGAGGCGCGGAAGCCGTCCATCCCGTAAGACTTGAGGCGCCGCCACAGCGTCGTGCGGCTGATCCCCAGGCGCCGCGCCGTTTCCGCCAGCTTGCCGCTCGTGTCCTGCAAGGTGTCGGTGATCGCCTGGCGTTCGCGTTCGGCTAGAGTGAGGGGACCGGCCGGGGGAAGGATTGCTGCTTCGCCGAGACTCTGGGCGCCGTTCTTGAGCGCGGAGAACCTCGCGCCGAGGCTCTGGAGGCGGTTGCGCACGTCGCCGTTTTGTGCATCGATGGCGCGCCGCGCGGAGGAATTGGCGTACAGCAGGCGCCCCTGTTGGTCGAAGATGACGATTCCCTCGGTCACGGAATCGATGACCGCGCGGACGAGGGGAGAGAACGTGCCAGGCATGGTGCCCGTAGGAGCGAGAGGTTTGTCGATCATGGGTTGGTCATCCTCATACAAATCTTGGGGGTCCAAGGTTTCATCGCGTACGAGCGAAGCTGTTAGGTTCGTGTCAAGATGAGACTCGGGGATAGGCCAAAAGGTTGCTGATTTGTTTCGGCTTGCGCCGCTGCGCCCAATCCCCATTATTGACCGTCAGGACAACAACGTGCCGAAAGACGCCACCGCTACACGCGCCACAATCCTTGCCGCCGCCGTCCACACGCTGCAGCGCGGGGGCATCGACGGGTTCTCTCTCGATGCGGTCGCGCGCCGGGCCGGGGTGGTCAAAGGCCTGGTCCTCTATCACTACGCATCACGCGCCCGGTTGCTGCGCGCGGCAGCGGCGCAGATCGCTGAAGCGCGCGACGCCGCTATCTCGGGCGCCCTTGCGAGCGGCCCGGGGACGGCGGGCCTCGATGCATGCTGGGAGGTACTCCGCCGCCAGACGGAAGACGGCACGGCCCGAGCCTGGTTAAGTGTCTGCGGGGCCGGCCTTATTGACCGATCGCCGAGGAATACAGGATTCGAAGCTGCCGCCCGTGACGCGATTGTCGACGGGTGCACCGCTGCGCTGATCGCGGGCGTGGCGCTTCCAGATGCACGCGACGCCTACGACGCGCTGTGGCTGTCCCTGCTGGAGGTTACTGGAAAGGCCTAACGGCGCCTCGGCCGCCGACCGCCGCGCATCACGCGCGCGCGATGCGCCGCACCTAAGCTCCGCAGTCCCTGCCGCAGCTCCTCGAGCGAGCTTGCCCGTACGGCCTCGTGCTTGCCGCGCGTCACCGTGTAACGCACCGGCCGATCGAACGGCGGAAGATCCTTCGGATGCAACCGGCGCGCCTGCCCTTCCTTGAGCCGCAGCCGGACGATCCCTCCAACCCCCTGCTCGACGTCGTAGTCGACGGGGACCCGGTCACCGTACAGGAAGACCGATGATGGCATGGCATCGAGCCGCTGCCGGTCCGTCTCCGGGATCGCGGCATCGGGATCGATCGCGATGCGGGAGGCCACAAATGCGTCCCAGGAATTCACGCCGGCGATCTGCGCCGCGATCTGCCCGGCGATGCGCTCCCCATTTGCCTGGGTGAGCCGCCCCCCCGAGCGCCGCCAGTAGTGACCGAACCGCTCCAGCGCGCGTCGCACCCTTCCCTGATCGGGATGGGGTGTCTCGCCGGCGAGCAGTGCCTGGACCAGCGCGCCCCGCGCGGAATCGGCCAGCTCCTCCGGGAATGGACTGGGCAACGCCTCGACTTCGCGATCGAGCGTGAAGCCGAAGTAGTCGACAGTCCGCACAACCATCAGCCCTTCCCGGCGGCGCTGCCGCTCGAACACCACGTCCGGCTTGCCGCGGCGCGCGTACCGGCGAATGGCGCGCTCCGGGACCTGCGTTCCCTCGATGCTCGCGCGCGGGACGCCGAAGCGGTCGGCAAAGTACCGTAGCGTTCCGGCGATCGCGCCCCAGCTGCCACACACCGAACTGCGGCTCACGCGCGCTTCGCGCCCGTCCGCGGTCTGTTCGTCGATCACGAGATCGAATGGCATAATCTTGGCCAAAAGGTCAGCAAAAAGCTCGAGCGTCTTCCGGTCTCCATAGGGCAACTTCTCGTGGAGGGGCACGTCGAGTTGGCGATAGACCGAGGCCGTCCCCAGGGCGATGTCTTCGATCGCCTTAACGAGCACGCCACGCTCCTCCGCCCAGCGCTCGATGTCGCCTTCGCGGAAGAGATGCCGCGGCAGGCCATACACCTCGCCCAGATACCCATGCTTGTTGACGGCCTCGGCGTAGACGTTGTAGGCCGTGATGTGATCGGAGCCTGGGACGATCAACCCTCCCAGTTGCCGCTCCTCGCGTGTCATGCGGTGCAGCGACTCGATGTTCGACGCGACAGCGACGAGCGCTACGAGCGGTGGCTCCGCGTGATAGAGCAGCTCGCCCCAGGGACGTTCCACCGGCATCGCTTCGACATCGCGGCCGTAAGTCGTTAGACGGCCGCGCTCTATCAGCCCGCGTTCCGTGAGCAGCGCGACGCTGTCGCGATAGGCCCGCCGATCGAGCGGGACCGGCAAGTCGAGCTCGGCCGCATCCACCGCAATTGCCGCACATGTGATCGCGACCCGCTCCGCGTCGCCAGCGAGCTGGAATTCGGGGGCGGTGGGGCGGAGGTCTTCGAATGCCAGGTCCCGGTCGCTGAGGATGTAGACCTCACCGTGCTGGACGCGGCCATGGACCCGACCCGCCATCTGCAGAATCTCGTTGGCACCCAGGTACGCCCGCGTCAGCACGTTCTTGCCGCGCTCAACGACGTTCGTGTAGCGGGCATCGTAAATCACCACCGTGTCCAGGCCGCGGATATTGAGCGCCGATTGGCCCGCCGCCGTCATCGCCAGCAGAAAGGGACGTTTGACCAAACCGTCAAGAAAAGGACGAATGACGCGAATCGGCTCGCCGCCATGGTAAAAGGCTGTCGCGAGGTTGGGCCAGCGGTCGCCGAGCTCCTTGGCGATCTGTTCGACCTCGGCGCGGGTGGGCACGAAGACCGCCACGCCGCGCCGCTCTCGGGAGACCCTCTTCATGAAACGATCGTTCAAGAACTCGAGAGGCTGCTCCGCCAGAACGTTCACCTGCGCCGCCTTGGCGGGATCGAAGGCACGCGTCTCCAGGACCTGGGCGGAGGCCAGGTATTCCGAGTAAAAGCTCGGGTCGACCGTCGCCGAGAGCCAGATGAAGCGGCAGCGCGCGCGCTTGCCCAGCGCCAGACAGAGCTCCATCTCGGCGGACGTCTGATGGATTTCGTCGACGACCAGGGTGTCCTGGGCGGTGATCAGACCATCCTGGAACCACCGCCGCGCAATCCCTGTGGTGACGATGACGACGTTCCAGGTCGGCGTCTCGGGCGTCGCTTCGCGTTCGCGATTCACCACGCCCACCTTGAGCGGCGCCTTCAGAATGGTTTCCGCCATCGTCCGGATCGCCAGCGTTTTCCCCGTGCCCGTGCCCGCCACGATGCCAAAGCCCTGATCGGAGCCCGCCAGCCGGCGAATGTCATCGCCGTGTTCCCGCTCGAGCAGCGTTTCCAACTTCAGTCCCAGCGCCAACTCGATCGTCTCACAGGCAGCTCGAGTCGGCGCGATGACGATGACCCGGCCGGTGGCTGGTTCGGCAGCGAGAAATGCCTGGGGGTCGGGGGGAAGGAAATGATCGCGGGATATGCGCACTGCTGGAATATAGAAGCCGAGAACTCAAACACCGTTCCCCCTCTCCGCAGGCGGAGAGGGGGTCAGGGGGTGAGGGCTACCAGCCGCGATGATAGCGGCGTGCGTGATATCGATGCGGTCGCGCGTAGTAGCGCGGACCCACGACGATGATTGGGGCAGGGTAGTAGCGATAGTAGTAGGGCTGGGCGTAGCGGTGATAGTACGGTCGATAGTAATATGGCCGGCCGATGACCACCCGACCGGCGAAGTACGGGTCTCCGAAACTCAAAGAGACGCCAACCCTGGTTTGAGCGCTGGCGCCGCCCGTAGCGAGACCAAACAACAGTCCGACGAGAATGAGCATGCGTTTCATGGCTGCCTCCTTGCCGTGTCTATACGGAAGAGCCGTGCCACGCTCGCCAATGCTCGTAAGTGATGTACTGTCAATGTGATGCGAGATAGTGCCGGATCCGGGGGATGTCCGCCAGCGGATACAGCTGTCCGTTCAGTCTCCGAAGCTGATTCCCAGATCTCTCGCGGTCGTGATGGTGTCGGAGTCGAGCGGCACGCGCCGCGGCGTCGCGATCGCCTCGGCCAGGGGGACGGCAACGATGCGCGGCGGCTGCAAGGCGACCATCATGCCGAACTGTCGCTCCGCAACCAGGCGCACCGCCGCGGCGCCGAACCGCAGCGCGAGCAGCCGATCGAACGTCGTGGGGCTGCCACCTCGTTGCAAATGTCCCAACACGAGCGAGCGCGTCTCTTTCCCCGTCATCTGCTCGATCGAGTGGGCCACTTTGTCGGCGATGCCGCCGAGCCGTTCGTGCGCGGGATCGATGAGCGACACCGCGCCGCCTTTTGGGACCGCACCCTCCGCTGCCACCACAATGCTGAAATGCCGGCCCTCCGCTTCGCGCCGCCGGATCCTGTCGCAGACCTTGTCGATGTCGAACGGGATTTCGGGAATCAGGATCACGTCGGCGGATCCGGCCAGACCCGCGTGGAGCGCGATGAACCCCGCGTTGCGGCCCATGACCTCGACGACCATCACCCGCTCGTGACTCTCCGCGGTCGAGTGCACTTTGTCGATGGCGTCCGTTGCGGTGGCGACCGCGGTATCGAATCCAAAGGTCGCGACCGTGGCGCCGACGTCGTTGTCGATCGTCTTGGGCACACCGACGACGGGCAGGCCCTTCTGCCACAGCGTGTGGACGATGCCGAGCGTCCCCTCGCCGCCGATCGCGATCAAGGCATCGAGGCGATTCGCCCGAAAGGATTCGAACAGCTCCTGCGTGCGGTCGCGCTCCTCCCAGGAGCCGTCGGGCCGCTGCACGCGCCATTTGAGAGGATTACCGCGATTCGATGTCCCGAGGATTGTGCCGCCGAGGTGGGTGATGCCGCGGACTTCCTGCGGGCCGAGGGGCACCAGCTCGCCCTCGCCGAGCAGACTCCCGAACCCGCGCTTGATGCCGACGCACTCCCACCCGCGATGCACCGCCGTGAGTACGGCGGCACGGATGACGGCATTCAGTCCGGGCGCATCGCCGCCGCCGGTGGAGATGGCAAGTCTCACCGCTTGCCGACGGCCGCCTCGCGAATCAACCGCACCACTTCACCGGGCTCGGCATGGCGCTTCAGGGCTTTCTTGGAAAAGACGCGGCGCCCGTCGGCCTCTACTTCAAAGACGCCGCCTGAGGATTGGATCAACCGCACCTCGGCATGCGGGTAGGCATCGCGGATCTCGGCCGCCAGACCGGTGGCCCGAGGCTCGTAGTTTCAGATGACGCAGTATTCAATCGTGACGGTCATGGCGTGAACGATAGTCGTGCTTGACATGGTGCGCCACGGCGCCGACTTTGCGCGATGGTCTCGGCAGCGCCGGCGTTGTTCGTCCGTGTTGCGATTTCCCTCGCCGCCCTCGTCAGCTTCGGCGCCGGGATTGCTGCCTTCGCCAGCGGCGCAGTTCCAGCCGGCGAAAACCTGCCGCTCGCCGGCGCGCTGCTCGTGCTCGCCGCCGCGTTCTCGCGCCGCTACGGCATTGCCCTCCCGGGCAACGGGTTCTCCTCCTACGTCGTCGGCGTGCTGCTGTTCGCCATTCTCGATCGCGGCTGGGCATTCGCCGCGATCGTCGCGCCGTTCGCGATGCTGGTCGGCGACGTCGTGCTGCGGCGACTGCCGCTGCGCGCCGCGTTCGGCAACGCCGCCCATCTCACTGCGGGGTCCACCTTCGTGGGTCTGATGTACGCGCGGGTGAGTGGCGCGACGGGGGCGGCGGCGCTCTCGGGCGACAACGTCGGTGCGGTTGCGCTGACCATCGTCATCCTGCCCATCATCGTGAACGGCACGTTTTACCTCGAGCTCGCGCTGGGGCAGACGATCGCGTGGGTGGACGCGCGGCTCACGCTGCGCTGGGAATCCATCGTCTGTCTCGTATCGGCGGTGCTCGCCGTCGGGTGGCTGGCGCTGCTCCATGCGACGCTGCCGGCAGGCCCCCGCGTCCTCGTCACAGCCGGATTGGCGATGGGGACCGCGGGCAGCCTGTACGTGCTGCGTCTCGGCGTCCGCGCCGACGAGCTGCACCTGATTCAGCGCCTGGCGCAGGTGATCGCCGCCGAGCTGACGCTGACCGAGAGCTTCAAGCGCGTGCAGGAGCTGACGCGCCAGCTGGTGCCATGGGAGCAAATGGGATTCGCCCGATACGACGCGCGCACGCGGCAAATGGAGCTCGTGGCTGACACCGCCGCCCAGCCCGGGAAGGCGTTCCGATTCGATTCCGATGCGGGCCTCACCGGCGAGGCGCTGCGCTTGCGCCGCCCGGTTGTCGCGCACGGCCTCGCCTACGATCAGGTCGTCGTCCCCGGCGCCGAGGTACCGGGCTCGGAGATGCTCGTGCCCCTCTACCATGCGGGGCAGCTCGTCGGCCTGTGGAGTGTCCGGCATTCCGACCCCACCATGTATCGCCAATCGGACGGTGAGCTGCTCGAGCTGCTCGCGCCGCAGCTTGCCTTGATGGTCGCGATCGATGGCTCCCTGCGGCCCGTCACCGGCGCCTCCGATCAAACGATGCAGTACGTGCAGACGCTGACCGCGACGACCGAGGAGATCCATGCCTCGAGCGAGGAGGTCGCGGCATCGGCGCGACGCGCCAGCCACGGCGCGGGCCAGGCGGCGAATCTCGTCACCACGGCGGCGGGCGAAGCCGCACGGTTGAAAGAGAGCGCCGCCGAGCTCGCCGCCGCCGGCGATCGTACGCGCGAAGCGGGGTCGCAGATGGAAAAGACGGCCGACCGCGTGCGCACCGGTACGCAGAACGCCGTGCGGCAGCTGACCGATCTCGGGGCTACAACCGAGGAGAGCGCGGCGGAAGTCGGCCGGCTGCGTGACGTCGCGACGCAAGTCGAACGGTTCTCCGAAACGATCGGCTTCGTGGCCAACCAGACGAATCTGCTCGCCCTGAATGCGACGATCGAAGCGGCGCGGGCGGGAATTCACGGACGCGGCTTCGCCGTGGTCGCCGATGAGGTGCACAAGCTCGCGGAAGCGAGCGGCCGTGAGGCGCGCAACGTGGGCAAGGCGGTGCAGGACACCCGCCGCGCCTTGGATCGCGCCGCGCAGCTGATCGAACGGATTCGCGGCGACCTGGGGCAGGTCGTCCAGAACTCCGCCGAGTGGGTACAAGATCTCAATCGCATCGCCGAGGCAGCGGCCGAGACGGCGCGCGCGGGCAAGCAGGTCGCCGAGTTCGGTCGCCAGAGCGCGGAGCTGGCCACGAAGATCACCGAGACGCTCGGGCAGGCACGGGCGGGGGCGCAGACCTCCAGTCAGGAAGCGGAGGCCGTTGCGGCGGCGGCGGCCGAGCAGCTGCGGGCCATCCAGGACCTCGCCCATGGTGCGGCCGAATTGTCGGCCCTCGCCGAGCAGCTGTCGCAGGCACTGCGTTTCATCCGCGGGGGAAATGGTCATCCGTAAACCGATCGCCGCGGCGGCGGTCGTACTCGTGGCGACAAGCGTGGCAAGCTGCAGCGGAGACTCCGGCTCGCCCACCCCTGCCGCTCGCATCGACTACGTCGCCGGCGCCATCGAGCCGATTCTCACGCGCGGCGAACGGTTCGTGATCGAAGGCCTCGGCTTCGGCACGGCACCCGGCACGGTGCTGCTCACGAAAATCAACGGCGGCACGATCGAGGCCGCGGTCGCCGACTCCGCATGGACGTCGTTCACGATCACAGCCGTCGTGCCCGATTCGGCGGCCACCGGAACCGAAGCGCTGGCCGTTGTCACCGCGGCGGGAACGACGATCCTTGCGACGGTCCACGTCCTGCCACGGTCATTCTTCGATCCAGACACGATGGCGTGGACGGCGCGGGCGACGTACCCGGGCGCGACCGCCGGCATTGGACTGACGGCGGCCGAATTTCCCGAGCCCGGCGGCATCCTGCGCACCACGCTGTACGCGGCCGGCGGCGCAGAGCCACCGCTGATGACGCCGGACTCCGGCGTGTATGTCGCGCGCGCGACGGCCGGAGGAGGCGGGGCGATCGACGGCTGGACACGCCAGCACGACACGACGGTACAGGCGCGCAGTCGCGTGCTTCCGGCGCCGCGTGCCTTCGCCGCCGCCGCGGTGGCGACGCGGTACAATTCCCGGTTTCCGGGGACCGCATTGTACGTCATCGGCGGCATCGACCGGTCGGGAACCGCGCAGTCCTCGGTGTTCGCCGCCGACGTGACGGCGGACAGTGTGATCGGCCGTTTCGTGTTCCTGGAGCCGTTACCGGCGCCGCGCGCGGGAGCGATCGGGGTCGTGCGTCACGGCAGGATTTACGTCATCGGCGGAACGGACCAGCTCGGCCAGCCGCAGAGCTCCGTCTACATGGGTCGCATCGGGGCGAACGGGCACATAGACGGCTGGTACCTGCAGCCGTCGCTCGTCGGGCCGCGGGCGTATGGGGCCGGACTGGCGCGCGACCTTCGGGTCATCGCCATCGGGGGAGTCGCCGACAGCGTGCCCCCTGGCGGGGGCGTCGGAACCGGGACCCAGCGGCTGGTGACGGGCGATACGGCGGCCGTAAGCCTGCTGTCGGGATTCTTCACGGGCGCGTGGGGCGCGGGACCGGCATTGCTGCCCGAAGGCCGGTCGCAGTTCGCGCTCCTCGACCTCGACTCAACAGTGTTGATCGTGGGCGGAATGTACGGCGGTGCAGGCAGTAACTCGGCGGAGACGCTCGCGGCGGCGGTCAACGACGACTCCTTGAGTCCGTTCGCCGGTGCCGTCGGCACCAATCGCATCGCCGACTTGATGTGCCTGACGGAGCCAGCCGGAACCCTGATTGGCCCCGCCGGGGTCGCGTGGCATGAGGCGGATGGGACGCACCGAGGACTGGTGGTCGGCGGAGCCGATTTAGCCACGCAGGGGCCCCGTAGCTGCGCCTGGGGTTTCTGAATGCGAGCCTAATTATTAAAGTGTGAAGTGCCGCTAACCACGGGGAGAGACATGCGCGCGCGGACAACGCTGGTGCTGCTCGGTCTCATTGCCGTTCCTGCCCTTTGCATCGGCCAGCACGCCCATCAGTTCGAAATCGGCGCGTACGCGTCGTTCACGCGTTACGACCGCGCCTTTAGTCTGGACCATCAAATCGGCGGCGGCGGGCGTCTGGGGTACTTTTTCAGCCGGGCCATCGGGGCAGAAGCCGAATTCGGCTATCAGCAACCGGCACCAGCCAGCGGCGGCGCCAAGGCGGCGCTCGCGTTATGGAGCGGCAGCCTTACCCTCAATGTCGGAAACGAGAACAACCTCTTCTATATCCTCGGGGGCTACACGCGCCTCGAGTTCAGTGATCACCCATCCTACAGCTTCACCGACAACGGCTTTCATGGCGGGATTGGGGACCGGATGTTTTTCGGCGACCGGGTCGCCGTTCGGATCGAAGGACGAGCGATCTACTCCCCGAAGACCGGCTTCTCGAGCGGCAACTGGGCGGGACACATCGTCGGCTCCGCCGGGCTGTCGATCTTCACCGGGCCGAGCGGATTCCGGGACGCCGATCAGGACGGCATCGCGGACAAGAAGGACGCGTGCCCCGGAACACCGGCCGGAGCGGTCGTCGATGCGGTAGGATGTCCCAGCGACTCCGACCGCGACAAGGTCTACAACGGGCTCGACGCGTGCCCAAACACGATCGAAGGAGCGGAAGTCGACGCGCGCGGCTGTCCGAAGGATGCCGACGCCGATGGCGTGTACGACGGGATCGACAAGTGTCCCGGGACGGCAACCGGGGCGCGCGTCGATGCGACCGGCTGCCCAACCGACGCCGACACGGATGGGGTGCCTGACGGTCCCGATCAATGCCCGAACACGCCGGCCGGCGCGACCGTCGACGCGACGGGCTGTCCAGTCGACAGCGACCACGACGGCGTGCCCGACGGCATCGACAAGTGTCCCAATACGCCGGCAGGAACCGAGGTCGATACGGCGGGATGCCAGCGCGCCTCGGACACCGACGGTGACGGCATCGACGACACCAAGGACAAGTGCCCGGGCACCGCGGCAGGCACGCGGGTCGACGCGGCAGGGTGCCCGATTCTGTTCACGGAAGCGAAGACCCCCGTGGTGCTCCGCGGCGTGACGTTCGAAACGGGTCGCTCGGCGCTGAAACCCGATTCGTACACGATTCTCGACATCGTGGCGGCGTCGCTTATCGCCAACCCCGAAATCAAGATCGAAATCGGGGGCCACACCGATAACACCGGATCGTCGGCGACGAACACGCGTCTGTCGCAGTCGCGCGCCGACGCGGTGCGGACCTATCTGGCCAGCAAGGGCGTCTCGCCGGATCGCATGGTCGAGAAGGGGTATGGGGCGTCGCAACCGGTCGCGCCCAACACCACGGCGGCGGGCCGGGCGCAAAACCGGCGCGTCGAGCTGCGGCAGACAAACTGAGGCGGAGGCTCACGTGACAAAGGTCGCGGTCCTATTGGGAGTGTTGGTGTTGCGTTCCACCACTCTCACGGCACAGTACGAGCGCCGCTACGAGGTCGGCTTGTTTGGCGCGTTCACGAAGTACGACAAAGGCTTCAACCTCGCCGATAAGATCGGGGGCGGCGTGCGTTTCGCGTACGGCCTGACGCCGATGCTCGGCCTGGAGGTTGATGCGCTGTTCCAGGCGCCGCAGGACGTCGGGCCATCCGCGCAGATCGAGCCGCTGATCGGCAGCGCCAGCCTCGTCGTAAACGCGCTGAACGCCAGCCGGATGTCGGTCTACGTCCTCGGCGGATACTCGCGGCTCGATTTCGGCGCGACGAGCCCATACGAGTTCACCGATGGCGGATTTCACGGCGGCGCGGGCGCAAAATTCTTCATGAGCTCGCGCTTGGCGCTGCGGTTTGAAGCGCGCGGCATCTACACACCGACGACGAACGGCTCGTTCGGCCAGAAGAGCGCCACCCATCTCGTGGGGTCGGCCGGACTCGCATTCTTCCAATCAGACGGCCCGCCCGCGGCGGATGCCGATCACGACCGTGTCTCGGACAAGAAGGACGCGTGCCCCGACACGCCGCTGGGAGCGACCGTCGACAACCGTGGCTGTCCCGCAGATGCGGACAGCGATGGGGTGCTCAACGGGATCGATGCCTGCCCCAACACGCCGACCGGTGCGACGGTGGACGCCACGGGCTGCCCACACGATCAGGACGGCGACAAGGTGTTCGACGGCATCGACCAGTGCATTGATACCCCCGCCGGCGTGACGGTCGATGAAAAGGGCTGCCCGCCGACGCCGGGAGACAGCGACGCTGACGGCGTCAACGATCTCCTCGATAAGTGCCCGGCGACGCCCGCGGGCGCGACCGTCGATCCGACGGGATGCCCGATCGATTCCGATCACGACACCGTGTGGGACGGGCTCGATAAGTGCCCGGACACGCCGGTGGGCGCCACCGTCGATAGCAACGGCTGCCCGCTCGATTCCGACGGCGACAAGGTGTTCGACGGCATCGATCGTTGCCCTGATACGGCCGCCGGAACGCCGGTCGATTCGTTCGGATGCCCGGCCGACGCCGACAAGGATGGCGTGGGGGATGGCTTCGATAAGTGTCCCAACACACCGCCCGGGACGCCCGTCGATGCGACCGGGTGCCCGCCGGCAAAGGATACGGACGGCGACGGGGTCATCGATCCGCAGGATCGTTGCCCCGGCACGCCGGCGGGGTCGCGCGTAGATCAGTTCGGCTGCTTGATCCTCTTCGAAGAGCGCGCACCCGCGGCACCGGGAGCACCGGCGCCGGCGCGGCCGACGCTGATTCTCCAGGGCGTGAACTTCCAGAGCGGCCGCTCGGTCCTCACCGCCGCCTCGTATGCGGTCCTGGACCAGGTCGCCGCGTCGCTCGTCGCGAATCCCGAGATTCGCATCGAGATCGCCGGGTATACCGATTCCACGGGTACCAGGCTGAAAAACCTGCAGCTGTCGATGGGGCGGGCAGGAGCCGTGCAACACTACCTCGCGCGCAAAGGAGTCAGTCCTTCGCGGATGCGGGCGCGGGGCTATGGCGCATCGGGCTACATCGCCCCGAACGCGACACGGGAGGGCCGCGCGCAAAACAGGCGAGTAGAGCTGCACAAGCTGAACTAGGCCCTGCACAGCGTTCCTGTTCGAGGGTCGGGACAAGCAAACAGTCCCGACCCTTAGTATTTTCTCTCGCCCCGATCCGACCGAGCGTAGTATGCATTTGCAACATGTGCGGCGTAGCATCTTCATCGCACTGGCGGCCGCCCTGCTGGCGGGGGGGGGGCCCGCGGTTGCACAGCAGCGACGTGCTCGCCGCCCTGCGCCGCCCCCCCCCCATCCGCCCGCCGCCCCTCGCCGCGCCATCGCCGCCGCCGTCATTCCCACGCCGCGGTCGATCCTGGGTTTCGATCCGGGCGACGACCGCAAGCTCGTCGAATGGCCGATGCTGGTGCGCTATTTCGAAGCACTCGCCAAGGCGAGCCCGCGCGTGGAATACCGGGAGCTGGGCAAGACGACGCTCGGCGCGCCGTTCATCGCGCTCGCGATCTCGAGCCCGGAAAACCTGCGCCGCCTCGACTATTACCGGCAGCTCAACGCCGGCCTCGCCGATCCCAGAACGTTCCGCACCGCTCGAGCCGCGCGCGACGCACTGACCAACGGCAGGACCGTCGTTCTGATCACTTCGAGCATCCATTCGACCGAAGTGGGAGGGCAGCTCTCGCCGGTGGCGCTGGCATACCGGCTGGCGACCGACACGGGCGCTGCCACGCGGGCGATCCTGGACAACGTGATTCTCTGGCTCGTGCCGTCGCTCAATCCCGACGGCGTCACGATCGTGGCGAAATGGTATAACCGGACACTCGGCACCACCGCCGAGGGAACGTCTCCGCCCGAGCTGTATCACCACTACACGGGGCACGACAACAACCGCGACTGGTACGCGTTCACACAGGTCGAGACACAGCTGACGGTGGATTCGCTGTACAACGTCTGGCACCCGCAGATCGCGCACGACATCCATCAGATGGACGCCAACGGCGCGCGGCTGTTCCTGCCGCCCTATCTCGATCCGGTCGAGCCGAATGTCGATCCGCTGCTGATCGATGGCGTGAATGCACTGGGCACCGCGATGGCGTGGGAGCTCAGCGGCCAGGGCAAGACCGGCATCTCGATCAACTCCACGTACGATGCGTGGACCCCGGCACGCGCCTACCAGCACTACCACGGCGGCGTCCGCATTCTGTCCGAGACGGCGAGCGCCGACCTCGCGACCCCCATCGACGTCCCATTCGACCACCTGCAGGCCCGCTCCCGCGGCTACAACCCACGCGAGCGGTCGTGGAATTTCACGAACCCGTGGCGTGGTGGCCGCTGGACGCTGCGCGACATCGTGTCATATCAGACCGATGGTGCGTACGCGCTGCTGGTCCACGCCGCGCATGACCGCGAGCGCTGGCTCGCGAACTTCTTCACGGTCGAAACGCGAGCAGTGCGCGGCTGGGGCGCACGCGAGTGGCCGTACGCGTACGTCATACCGGCTCGACAAGACTCCGTCGCACTGAGCGCGTTGCTCGGGATCCTGCGGCGCGGCGCGGTCGAGATTCGCACGGCGCTGCAATCGTTCAGCCTGCAGGGCCAGCGCCACAGCGCCGGCACGTACGTCGTCGTATTGCGGCAGCCCTACGCGCCATTCGCCAAGACACTGCTCGAGCCGCAGCACTACCCGGATCGCCGGCTCTACCCCGGCGGTCCCCCGGAGCGGCCATACGACGTCACGGCGCACACGCTGCCGTTGCTCATGGGCGTCACGGCCATCGTGGCAAATGACTCATTACGCGTTCCGTTGTCGTCGCCGATTACGCCTCGATCCGTCACTCCCGTTCCCCCTCTCCGTGAGGACTCCGTCCCACGCATCGGCCTCTACACATCGTACGATGCCGCCATCGACGAAGGCTGGACGCGGTGGGTGTTCGACAACTGGAAGGTGCCGTACACGTCGCTGGTCGATTCCGTGGTACGCGCGGGCAAGCTGCGTGATCAGTTTGACGTGATCATCCTTCCCGATCAACCACCGCGTGAAATTCTCGAAGGGTTGCCGCCGCGCTACCCCGCTCCGTACGCGGGAGGCATCGGTCCCGAGGGAAGTGAGTCGCTGCGGCAGTTCGTCGTGGATGGCGGCACGCTGATCGCGTTGAACGAAGCGAGCCGTTTTGCGATCCAGGCGTTGCTGCTGCCGGTGCGGAACGTGCTCGAGGCCGTGCCCGACGAAGACTTCTACGCGCCCGGCTCGATTTTCCGGCTCGAGCTCGACACGACACACGCGGTGGCGCGGGGACTGCGGAGCGAGACGATCGGGTGGTTCCAGGGCGGCCCGGCGTTCGAAGTGCTCGATTCGACGGTCACACACGTGATCGGCAGCTGGCCGAAAGATCCGGCGCGTATCCTGCTCTCGGGCTGGGTCCTGCACCCCGACCGCATCGCGGGGAAGGCGGCGATTCTCGAGGTGCAACAAGGTTCGGGACGCGTGGTCCTGTTCGGCATTCGGCCACAGTATCGAGGCCAGAGCATCGCTACTTACCCGTTGCTATTCAACAGCTTACGGTTGAAATGAGGAGTTAATCCTTGCCCGTGCGGGGGTCAATTTCCTATGTTGATGGCCCCTATGAAGTTGGCTCGGCAGGCAGGTGCTCTCGTGCTCTGGGCCGCGACGGCGAGTCGCGGCCTTTTTGCCCAACAGTTGCCGGCTTCGCCCGACAGCATGCAGCTGCGCGGCGTCGAGCTCCGCTACGTCCTTCCCGAGCCGCTGTTCGACAACTCCCCAACCGCGCAGCCGGTCAAAGCCCTCTACGTCAATGCGTGGGCGTTCGGATCGAGCAAGCTCGCGCAGCTCGTGCGCCTCGCCGATTCGACGGAGATCAACGCTTTCGTCGTCGACGTGAAGGACGATACCGGTTGCCTGCTCTATCCATCCGAAGTGAAAGTCGCGCAGGAGATCGGCGCGACGCGCTGCGTGCGCACGCGCGACGTGCAGTCCCGGCTCGACACGCTGCACGCGCATGACATTTACGCGATCGCGCGTATCGTCGTCGCCAAGGATCCGCTGCTGGCCGAGCGGCGGCCCAGGTGGTCGGTGCAGAACCGCGACGGCAGCGGGTTGTGGCGCGATCGGATCGGCATCGCGTGGGTCGATGCGTACAACGATTCGGTGTGGATCTACGCGGGGCAGCTCGCCGAAGAAGCGGTGCGGCTGGGATTCAACGAAGTGCAGTTCGACTACGTGCGTTTCCCCGACGAGCCGAAAGAAGCGATGGCGCAGGCCGTCTTCGCCGCCCGCCAGCGCGGCGAAACACAGCGGGAAGGCGTGCAGGCGGGCATCGCGATTCTCGCCAACCGGATCCAGCCGCTCGGCGTGCCGATCACGTTCGACATCTTCGGTCTCACCGCGTCGGCCACGGGCGATCTCGGCATCGGCCAGGTATGGGAGGATTTCATCAGCGTCGCCGACGTCGTGTTGCCGATGGTGTACCCGAGCCATTACTACCGGGGGAGCTACGGACTCGCGTGGCCCAACGGCGAACCCTATCGTGTGGTCCGGAACGCGCTGCGCGAAGCCATCGAGCGCTCGCGGCCGTTCGTGAAAGCGGCGACGATCCGTCCCTTCCTCCAGGCGTTCACACTCGGGCGCCGCAAGCCGCGTTACACCCCTCACGAAATCCGCGAGCAGATCCGCGCGGCCGAAGAGTTGGGCATCAGGACGTGGGTACTCTGGAATCCTCGCAGCGTGTATCAGCGCGATTCGCTCCGCCCCTACCGTGACGTCGCCACGATTACCGGTGGCGGGGGCGCTCAGTAGCACCATATTTCCCACATGAAAAAGCTGTTGCTTCCCCTGGCGCTGGCCGGGACGCTCGGCGCGTGCTCCGACGCGGGCGGCGTCGACCCCGATGCGATTCCTGGAGCCCATCTCGTTGCGGTCCGCATGGCGCTCGACTCGGCGTTCCTGCACGATACGACGTTGGATTCAGCGTTCACCGGCGACTCCGGCCTCTACGCGGTGATGTCCAATCTCGCTTTCTTTTTCCTCGATCGGGCTTCGCGGATCGGCCAGGGAAGCGATACCACGCGCGTGGTGGGAATCGAGTTCGACATCGACGCCGACCAGGGCGCATCGCACATCACGAGCAACTTCACCACGATCCTGGCGTGGAAGGGTTTCGACTCGACGACCGGCACCATGGATTCGGTGTTTTTTCTGCTCGGCTCGGGACGGGCGCCGGTCAGCGATTCTCTATGGACCCGCTTCACTCTCGATACCGCTGGCACCGGCACGGGCTTCGTCATCCACCAGGCGGTGGACTCGACGACGACGAAGTGGCTGGCACGCGGCGGGCACGTGCGCACCACGTCGAGCCGGTACGGCTCGGCGCTGGGGACCGCGTCGTTCTCGGTCTATCGTGGCATGCTGAATGGCGAGTTCGCGATCACCGCGAAGTCGGTTCCTGATTCCACGACGACGGTGTCGTCGGCTCTGGACTTTGGAAGTGGGGCGCGCGCGGTGAAGGTGAAGATCCGCGGCACCCTACCCTGATTTCGCGCTCTCCAGCACCATCCCCGGCTCCCACGCGGCGATGTAACGGGTGATCGCCGAGGTCATTGTCTCAGAAACCAGCCTTCTGGAGGAGTGTCACTGGCGTTTGTTTCGTCTATGTGCAGAAGCTCAAGTACCTCCTCGACGTCCTCTACGTTCGGTACGTCCGTGGGAGCCGGCCAGTGCCCGAATCCGATGGTATGGGGAATGACGTACTCTCTGGACCACTGCCGGATCGCGTCTAGTGGAAACCGTCTCGCCTCTCCTCTCCCTGCGACTCGTACATACCTTGCGTTGTCGCGTTCTGATGCCGACCCGAAATGCTGAGCTACAGCTCCCATCACAGAGCGATATGTGTTGTCCTCGTCTACTGTCGTCACCGGCTCACAATCAACAAGCAACGCCCCGTCTCTTGAATTGCTCGAAGTGCAGACAACGGGTTTCGGGAGACCTGATAGCACGGCGGCCGCCTGCTCGGTCGACAATCGGGCCGAACCCCTACTGAACGATACCAGCCCTGTATCCGCAAGTTTGGTCGACAACGGCAGAGCTACACGTAAAACCATCAGCTCCAGCTTGGCAGCTTCCAGTGACGTGTCCGGGTGCGAAAACTTACGGTCCAATTGCCCTTCTCCTAGATTCGCTACTCTCTCGTGGCTGGGCATCGTGATGCTCAGGCAAGCATAAGCGACGAGACCCGCCATGGAGAGTGTCAGGGACCATCCAGATCGAGGGCTCCCGACAATTCGCACGATGTGCCAGGGTTGGCGACATGCCCTGACCGTGTGGCTCATCGGGCGCGTGTGTAAGAGGCGGGTGGTTGTGTTCAAATGTGACCGAGCCTGTCAATCAATCGCTCGATTCTCGTACCCCGCTCGTTGATCGGTCCATCAGGGGAAAAGCCGGTCTCTCCCAACTCCGCCGCGAGTGCCTGTCGCAGCGCCTCACGCTGCTCCTCGGTTAGTGGTTGCATAACGCGGTCAACGAGGAATAGGAGAGAGGCCGCCTGTTTCGCGATTACCTCCCGTAGAAGCAGGAAATCCTGTTCATCAAGCACCGGCATCATTCCTACTCTCCCTCTCTAGAACCGCCACCCCAACCGATTTCGGGCCCAAGTCGTTACTATCTGACCGAATTGATTCAGTATCACGGCTGCACTTCGACCTCCATAGAAAACACGTCCACCACCTTGTCGAGCAGTCGTCACTGGGTTTCTCACCGCATCCAATATCGCCTTCGGGGCGACGCCGTGACCGTCGCGGCCTATCGCCTGCGTCAATCCATGGAAGGTGCCATCGTGATTGTAACCCGCAATCTTGCCAGCGACGGGACCCCGCGTAGTTAGTATGAGCATGGGGTAATTCGTCGTTGCTTCATCTATGTCCCTCTGTGCCTCCTCAGTCATCCCAACACATCCCCAGGCGCACAGTATGGCCGTCAACTGCTGCCCCATGTCCGTCCTTAGCCACGCGCGAACGCTGTTTGGCCAGTCCCACACCGGCACGGGCGGCGGTTTGGGCCGCCCTCCCCCTCCCGATTCAGTGCCCTCTCCGGTGACTAGGCCGTCGTTCCAGATGAGGACGCGGCCGTCTCCACCGTCGTCACCGCCAACGCAGTCGCTGGCAACCATTGGTTCGCCCTTATTCCCTTGACCTTCCTTCTTGAGATCCTGTAGGTCGTCACAAAGTCCGAATGGGTCACGCCGATTGACGGGGTCGTTGTTGGCGTACGCATAGAGGTTCAGACCACCTGCAATACCTATCGGATCCTCCGACAGGAACCGGCCCACTTCTGGATCATAGTACCGCGCCCGCATGTAGTAGAGCTTTGTCATTTGATCGTACTCTCGCCCTGCCATGCGGAAACGTGTGACGACACCTGTGTCGGATTCCGCGTCTCCCCAAACTGTCGTCCAATACTGTTTGCGTATGGCGCCGCCGGATAGGTTCGCGATCCCGCGGATCGTACCGATCTTTGGATCAGCGATCGCTACACCGGTCCACGCTGCACCCTGCGAGTTCTTGATGGCAAACAAACGATCCGCGCCGGGTTCGTAGCCGTACTCGACCTTCAACGCGTGCGCGCCGTTGACGTCCAGAATGACGTGATCGCCGTCATAGACGTAGCGCTCAAAGGTCCCGTCCGCTGCAGTTCCAGAAACTCGCCGCCCCAAAGCGTCATAGCTATACGTCGCGATGAGCCCGCCGCCATTCCGCACCTCGACCAAGCGACCGAGTGCGTCCCACGTGTAGGTGTACGAAGCACCGGGGCCTGTCTTTGACAAAGCATTTCCGTTCGCGTCATACGAAATGGTGTAGCCCTTGAACGTCTGCGTGCGGTTGCCCGGCCCGATCGCCGCATTGGCAGCAGAGTCGGTCCTGTTGCCTGCTAAATCGTAGGAGTAGGCGAGTCCTTCGGAGCCGTACTCGTTGAAGCAGATCCCTTGAGTGAGTGCACAGCGGTTCGCAATACGTCCTGCCGGGTCGTACGAGTACACTGACATGCTCGGCGGCAATAATCCGTGGCCTGGGAATTCCTCGCTCCTCGCTCGTTCCAGGGAGTCGTAATGCCAAAAGGTTCCAAAACTCGCGTCCAGGCTCGCGATGCTGAAGCTATCGGACGACGCCGAATGACTGCTATTGAACACTCTCTCCTGGAACCAGTTGCCGCCGAGTCCCGGATTGTAGGTTCGCCGGTCGGTCAGCAATTCGCTGTTGTGGCGGAAGGCGACACAAGCAGAAGCCGCGCACAACGTATCGAGCACCCCCGTGGAGGCGTTGTAAACATGCCTCGTCAGATTGCCGCCGTTCGGCGCAGACCGATTGATCAATCGGTCACGGATGTCGTATGTGTAGGTAAGCTGATAGGTGACGCCGCCCAGCATCGCTTGTCGAGTAGTTGCCAAACGTCCCGCCTGATCGAAGGCGGACGAATCCCGTTGGTTCGCGTTCCAGGCGACCATCCACCGTCCTGCCGGATCGTATTTGAACGAGTCGACGGGGAAATCAGGCCCTGATCGCGACAGCGCCCTGCCTGCGAGGTCGTACGTTATCGTAATGACATCGCCACGGCGTGTGCGAACGGTTCGGGTGTTACCAGACTCGTCGTATTTCAAGGTGTCGGCCTTCGTGGTGTCGGCGAGATCATGGCGTGCAACGAGCAAACCGAGTGGATTGTACGTGAACTTGTAGATCTGTCCCTTGGGATCGATCACTCGATCAAGTGTCGTCGCGCCGTAGACGTAGCGCGTGACGTAGCCCAGGGGGTTCTTCACCTGCGTCATGCGATTGAGGGGATCGTACTGATATGTGTAGAGTCCTGAGGCAGGAATCCAGGCGCTGTCCACGCGGCCGGCAGGGTCGTAATGCACACGAAAGACACTGCCTTGCGGATTCGTGACTTGGCGGACGTTGCCCCAAGTACTGTCGTGCTGTATTCGTGTCACGTGTTGTGCCCCGTCCCTCACGACGGTATCGCGTCCAAGCGCGTCAGGTAGGTGTGTCGAGTAGATCAGAGCTCGGTTCGCACCGAGCACGCTGTCGACTGCGCCCGCGGGTCCACGGCTGCCGGTATGGTATACAACATCAAGCCTCGTGACGTCGCCCGTTATCCTCGTGACGCTTGCGTTGGATCCGTATTCGTACGTGATCGTGCGTCCTGTCGTGCTGTCCTTGCTCTGACAGATCAGATATCCACAACTGGTGAACCCATTCATGTATGACCACCGCGTGGCGTGGCCGTTGGGTTCGGTCATGACGAGCGCACGGCCGAGCGAGTCTCGGGTAACCGTGGTCGCTTCGCCATACGGTCCAACCAGTTTGGTTGGCGCCCCAAAACGGTCCAGCGCGGCCTTAATCGTGTCGTTTCGCGGGCCGATCAAAAACGCATAGAGCGTATCCGAGCGGATGGCGAGCTTCTTGGTCGCGGTGTCGGTGCCAGCTCGATCCGGTTGCCACACGGTTCGCTCGGGGGCTCGTACGATCGCTCTCGGGCGCACGCTCGCGCCGGTGAAGATCTGCATCGTCGGGGCATAGGTCGTGTCCATGCGCCGGAGCGCGTCGTAGGTGAAGCTAGTGACGGCGCCTGCTCGGTCGGTCACAGTGCTGAGGAAATTGTTGCCGTCGTACGTCAGGTTGGTCGCCAAACTATCTGGGTCAGTTATTCGGTAAAGTCGCCCGCTCCCGTCAATCGCGTAGCTGGTAACCCGCCCCGCGGGGTCGGTGACGGACTGAAGCTTCCCGCTGACATACGCGAGTGCGATGAGCTTCCCCATCGGATCGCGGATTTGCGTGAGCAGTGTATCCGTCCAAATGAATTGACTCGTATCTCCGAAGATGCCGAACGACCGTGCCATGCGACCGTTGCTGGTAAAGTCCAAAACTGAGCCATCTAGATACCGTCGCCGGTAAATTGAGCCGAGGTTGGGATCGGTCAACTTGCTCAGGCTCGAGGTCTCACCGGCCGGACTTACGAAACCGCATGTCGGACATTCCCCGGCACTCTGGAAGAAGACTGCTGACCCGTCACCTTCAGTGAGCAGCACTGAGTAGGTCCCAGGCAGAGCGCGCACACGCTGTATCCCGGCGACGTCAAAACCCTTCCCGAATGAGCCGGTCGTCTGATCTACTGCAAGTACACGCGTCGGCACGACAGTGCTCTGATTACCCGATGCGAGATGCGCCGTCACCGTTACAGTCACGTCCAATACACCCGTCGCCAACCCATTCGACTGCGCGTCGAGGGCCACCGCGAGGCGCACCGGTATCCCGGTGGACGGTGCGTAGTACACGGTCTGTGAGCCGTTCAACAGGGTGAGCAGCGAATTGTTGCTGGCGCGGCGCAACTGGATTGAGTATGCCGTCGGTGACGACCCTGGGGGGTTGCTGACGTCGAGGAAAATGACGGGCGTCGGGTTCACGGTAGAGCTGTTGTATGCCAGCGTGAGGGCTCGCGCCTGGCCAAGCGAGAAGTACGCTGGGGTACTGTGACCGAACACCACGTCAAAGCTCCCCGCCAGAATGCCGGAACTGTGTGGGGCGAGGGAGACGACCGGTGCTAGCGTCGACCATGTAGCCGAGCTGCCTCCCGAAACCCATTCGGTTGTGGCAGGACTGACCTCAGCTACTGCGGCTGGGAAGAATGGATCGATGTTACGAGGTCCACGCGCCGAGAGCTCCCAAAGGGGCGGCTGCGGTCTTTGGTCGCAGATCGGCGGACACTCAGGAGGAGGTGGCGGTGGCTCGTAATAGGCCGAAACTGAAGCACTAAAGGTGTTCGCCCCCGGCCCAAGCGTTACCATCCCGCTTGAGGTCGCGTAGTCGTCGCAGCCCGACTGACTGCCTGGGTTCCAACTGAAATTGACCTGCTGACCGTTGAAGGTGATCCAACGCTGCGATGGATCGAGTGTTGCGCCAGTCGCGCACCACGCTATGGATACAGATAACGGCCCTGAAGCAATGTTGCTGGTGGGTGGGCTGATCGACACGGTAACCTGCTGTGCGTTGACGGAGCGTGAGACAAGTGCGCTAGCAAGCGCGACGAGACTCGAGCAGCAGAGGTGACGGCGGAACACGTGGCACCCGGCGAAAGAGTTGCCGCTCTATAGGGCACAACATGTGCCGCTCGGGCCCTGCTGGATGTTCAGGGATTACAACGAGTTGCGAGAACGACTCTCGGCGATTGTTTCACACATTTGCGACGCGTTGGACTCACTCGACTGCTCGGCCGGAAGTTATTGCTCGGGTTGCCCTTACAGTTCGGCCCGGAGTGCGAACTTTTCTGCGACTCGTGAAACAATTCTCATCTGTTTCTTGGCAGCTCGCAGCGACAACCCCATGGCCCCGAGCCGCCGCCACAGCGTGATACGCGAGATGCGCAGGCAGTCGGCGGTGCGCTGAGCGTGCCACCGCTGCGCCTCACACGATTCGAGGATGTCGAGGTCCGAGGGGAACACTGGTTGGCGCTCAGCCAGCAGGGGTGGGACGATCGCCAGCGACTTGCCGAGCACCACAGGAGTGATGACCTCGCCCTCGGCCAAGCCCGCCGCCCGCTGGATCGCGAATTTGAGCTCTCGCACGTTACCGGGCCACGTGCGACGCCGCAGCACCCGCTCGCATGCAGGGTGCAACTCTCGGCCTTCGCCCGCGGCGAAGTGGCGCGCGAGAGGCATCAAGTCCTCCGGCCGCTCCGCAAGCGGTGGAACGTCCAGCACGAACCCCGCCACGCGCTGGAACAGATCGCGCCGGAACTCGCCGGCGGCAATCCGCTCGCCGATGTCCTCCTGCACCGCTGCAACCAGGCGAAACCGTACGCGCCGCGACCGCTCGTCGCCGAGCCGCTGCACTTCTCCGGTGTCGAGCACCCGGAGCAGCTTCGCTTGTCCCTCCAACGAAAGACAGTGCAGCTCGTCGAGGAAGAGCGTCCCGCCTGCCGCGGCTGCGACGAGGCCCTTCGAGTCCACTGCATCCGTATATGAGCCGCGCCGCGTGCCGAACAGCAACCCCTCCATCAGCTCACGCGGAAAAGCGCCGCAATTGAGATCCACGATCCGCCCACGCCGCCGGCTCCAGGCATGGATGTTCTGGGCAAAGACCTCCTTACCCACCCCGGTTTCGCCGACGAGCAGAATCGGATGCTTGGTCGGCGCGATCCGACGAGCGAGAGCGGCGAGCCGCTGGATAGCCGGAGACTCACCGATGATTGGCGGGGCCAACGGTCTCATCCTGCAGCCAGCACCATCCCCGGCTCCCACGCAGTGATGTAGCCGCTGATCGCCGAAGCGGCGACCGTGTAGGGATTGGCGAGATAGAGTTGCCCCGGCCCTGAGCGGCCCGGGAAGTTGCGGTTGATCGCGCTGATCGTCACTTCCTCGCGCGTCTTCGAGACGCCCGGCCCCGCATTGATGCACGCGCCGCACGACGGCTCCAGAAATGTGGCGCCCACCCGCTGGAACACGTCGAGATAGCCCCGCTCCTCGCAATAGCGCTTCACGTCCTGAGAGCCGCACTGAATGAAGAAGCGCACCCAGGGCGCCACCCGCTCGCCGCGTCCGGCGGCCTCCGCCAGCACGCGGGCATACATGTCCATGTCTTCCTTCTTGCCCGCGGTGCACGAGCCGGCGTAGGCGATGTCCACCTTGATGCGCTCGGCGACGGCATCGATGTACAGCCCGTTTCCGGGATCGCCCGGCAGCGCGATCATGGGACGAAGCCCCGAGGCGTCGATCTCGATCACCTCGCAGTACTCCGCAGCGGCGTCGCTTGCCAGGCCGGCGCAGAGCTGCTCCGCATCCTTCCGGGACAGCTTGCGGTAGTCCATCAGGTACGCGACCGTCTTGTCGTCGGGCGCCACGTAGCCGGTAAACCCGCCGACTTCCGCTGTCATGTTCGTCATCGTGGCACGCTCGTCTACCGACAGCGACTCGACAGCATCGCCACAATACTCCACCAGCTTGCCGATCGCCCTCCCCGTTTTCACGTACGGATGGCGCAGAACCTCGAGCATGAAGTCTTTGGCGGTCACGTTTTCGGGCTTCTGGCCGGTGATGACCACTTTCACCGTCTCCGGCACCTGCAGCCGCACGTCCTTGGTGATCCAGGAATTGAAGATCGCCGTCGTTCCCACGCCGAACGCGACGCAGCCGACGGCGCCGGCGTGGGGCGTGTGCGAGTCGGAGCCGATGATCACCTGGCCCGGTAGGGCGTGCGATTCGAGAATCTTGGAATGACAAATCGCCTCGGAGCCATGATGACCGAGGCGCAGCTCGCCGTAGAGCTTGATGCCCTGCGCCGCCGCGAACTCACGCTGTTTCTTTTCGAGCTGTAACGCGACGTCGAGCAACCCTTCCTTCACCCGTTCAGGCGTCATCGCTTCCGGCAAGAACGTGAGGTGGTCGCGGAACATCAGGATGGAGCGGGGATCGTTGACCTTGGCGTCTTTGCCGACGAGCTGCTCGAAGAAGATCGCCGCCATGGGCGTGACGTACTCGTGGCTGAAGCGAATGTCCGTCAAGACGAATCCCTCATCGCCCGGCTTTACCGCGGGGACGCCGATCTTGCCTTTCGCGGGGTCTACGACCCAGCGCCGCGCCAGGATTTTCTCGCCCAGCGTCATGGGACGCCGCGGCGTCTGCGGCGGATGCACCACCACCTGACCTTGCAGCCGGGCCATGTTGTAATTGAAGAGCCCGCCGTGCTCGATGATGCCGCGCGTGATCTCCCCCTCGCCCGCGGTGAAGGCCGATAGCGGGATGTCCTCGCCGCATTTCACCTTGTCGAGGATGGAGAAGTCGGTCGTCGTGAGCACGCCGAGGTTCTGGCAGTTTTCGCGGTAGATGCGCTCGATGCTCTCGGCGACGACAAGCCTTATCCCCGCGCACATCTCCGCGTACGGCGATTGCTCGCGCGAGGAGCCCTTGCCCCGGCGCTTGCCGCTCACGGCGGTTACGAAGCCACCGCGCTTCACGGAGCCGCGGGTGATCGGGAATTCGTCGCGGCACTTGAGGCCGAGGTAGGGGAATTCGCCCAGCGTCTCGTCGTAGTAGTAGCAGATGTACGCCGGGGTGATTTCGTCGGTCGAGATGTCGTCGCGCAGCGTGTTGGCTGGCGTCCAGACGGGATCATGGCCGGCGAGCTGCGCGCGCACGAAGCCAGGATCCTCGGTCAGGTAAAGAATCCGGCCCTGCAGGCGAACATTTGTGTCGCGCATGCGCGAAGTATCTTCTTGGAGCCTCATGTTCGCAACCGCGTTGTTGCTCCTGCAAGCGACTTTCCAAAGCCCGCGCCTCGTCGAGAGCTCCGGCGTCGCGGTGAGTCATGCGTTTTCGGGTGTGCTGTGGACGCACAACGATTCCGGCGACGGTCCCTATCTGTACGCCACGGACTTGCAAGGCGCCGACCGCGGCGCGTTGCTTGTGCCCGGCGCACAGGCGATCGATTGGGAAGACATCGCCCTGGGCCCCTGCCCGCTGCCATTCCTGTTGCAACCGCGGCCGCGACAGTACGCCGCGACCTGCATCTATCTCGGCGATACGGGAGACAACCTCGAGGCACGGCCGTTCGTCACGGTGTATGCGATCCCCGAGCCGGAGCCACCGGAGGGCCCTGGCGACACGCTCGGGACGAGCAGGGCGCCGGCCGTGCTGCGCGTGCGGTATCCGGACGGCGCACATGATGTAGAAGCGATCTATGTATCGCCGCGCGATACCGCGGTGTATTTCGTCAGCAAGGGAGCCAGTCGTGGAAGTGCGATTCGACTGTACCGCGTCGATCGACGGCATTGGAGCAGTCCGGATACAAGCGATGAGGTTGCGGTGGCCACGCTGGTGCAGACGCTCGACATTCGTCCCAACACCGAGGCGGGCCGAGTCGTTACGGGTGGGGCCGTCCGGCCGGACGGCCGTCTGGTCACCCTCAGGACGTACAACGAGCTCTATCTCTTCTATCCGGGAATCGGCGGACACCTGGTACTCGCGCGGGAGCGTCCATGCAAAATCGCCGGGATCGACAACGGCGGCGAGGCGATCGACTTTCTTGGTGACACGACCTTTGTCTTGACGAGCGAAGCCGGCGCGACCGGGCCGGGGACGATTCATACGGTCAGCTGCGGTCTCTAACGGGAGAAGACCAGTCGATGGCGATCAAATGGCTTCACACTGTCACGATGCTGGCTGTCGGTGCGACAAGCGCGCTCGCGCAACAGATCCCCGTGGATACGGCGGCGATGGACGCCCATCTGCGGTTTCTGGCGAGCGACTTACTCGAAGGCCGCGCTCCCGCCACGCGCGGTGGCAGGCTCGCGGCCGAGTACATTGCCGCGCAGTTCCAGGCGATGGGGCTGCAGCCGGCGGGAGAAAACGGCACGTATTTCCAGCCCGTTGCCCTCGTCGGGATGACTCCGCATCCGGCATTCGCATGGGGCAAAACGGGCAGCGCGCCAGACAGCCTCGCCTACCGTGATGCGTTCGTGGCCTGGGGCGAACGGCCCGAAGCCGATATCGCCGCGACCGGCGACCTGGTGTTCGTGGGCTATGGCATTCGGGCGCCTGAGTGGCAGTGGGACGACTACAATGGCACGGACCTGCACGGCAAGGTGCTGCTGCTGCTCGTGAACGACCCCGGTCTCGTCGACTCCACGGTATTTCTTGGAAAGACTCTCACCTATTACGGCCGCTGGACCTACAAGCTCGAGGAGGCGGCCCGCCAAGGCGCTGCCGGTGCGATCCTGGTTCACACGACCAAAAGCGCGACCTATCCGTGGGAAGTGGTGCGCGGATCGTGGTCCGTCGAGCAGTTCAAGTTGGACCAACCCCATGCTCCCAGCATCGCGTTCGCCGGTTGGGTGACGGAAAGCGCTGCCCGCGCTGCGCTCGCCAAGGCCGGGTTGAATCTGGACTCGCTGAGCCGCGCGGCGGCGCGCCGAGACTTTCGTCCGGTCGCGACCGGATTGCAGGCCGTGGTGCGCGTGCACAGCGATCTGCGGCGTGTCGAGTCGGAAAACGTCGCGGCACGGCTACCTGGGCGGGGGGGGCGCGACCCGCAGCTCGCCGCTCAAGCGGTGCTGCTGACCGCGCACTGGGCCCACAAGGGGATCGGCCCCGCCGTGCGTGGGGACTCGATCTACAACGGTGCGGAGGACAACGCATCCGGCATCGCGGCCCTGCTCGGCGCAGCCAAGGCGCTGACGCAGCTGCCCCGGACGGCGCGGTCCATCGTGTTTGTGGCAACTACGGCAGAGGAGAGTGGCCTGCTCGGCAGCGAGGCGTACGTGCAGCGGCCGCTGCTGCCGCTCGCCCAGACCGCCGCGGTCTTGAACCTCGATGTGACGAACGTTCGCGGCGCGACGCGCGACATCGGCGCCCTCGGCATCGACCGCTCGACGCTCGGTCCGCTGTTTGAGTCCGCCGCGCGTGCGGAGGGTCTGACGGTGGAGTCGCAGCCCGACATACGCGGCTCGTTCTTCCGTTCCGATCACTTCCCATTCGCTCGCTCCGGCGTCCCGGCGTTATCGATCAAGCCGGGCGTCGATTTCGTCGGGCGTCCGAACGGGTGGGGCCAGGCGCAGGAAGACATCTACAACGCGCAGCGCTATCACCAGCCGAGTGACGAGTATCAACCCACGTTCCGCTACGCGGGGATGGCGCAGGAGGTTCGCGTGACCGTCCGGACCGCGCGGGCGATCGCAAACGGCCCTGGCCTGCCGCGGTGGCTACCCGCTTCGGAGTTTCAGCGCCCGCAGCCCTAAGGGGAACATCAAGGGGGATAATGGGTTAAGCACAGGCGATTGCCCTTTGTGCTGGGGACGGATAAGTTGCGCGCGCTTCTGACCGAGCAGCACCAGCTGGTCCGACCTCCTACCACTGGAGCGGCGGTTGGAGATTCCCTCCACACATACCGTGCCTCTGTCGTGGCTATACGAGGCCGCCAGTCTCCCCATCCAGTATCGCACTCTGACTGAAGTCGTCCCCGAGCAGTCGCGCGACATCGAACGAGTCGCGGCGCTGCGCGAGGAGATCGTGCGTTACAAGGAATCGCTCGCGATCATCCGCAAACAGAAGGACACGGGGTTGTGGGGAGGGAATCTGCTCGCGCCCGCGCCCTCGAAGGCCATGGGATGGAAAGAAGTCGGAACGATCTTTCAGTACCGCCGGCTGCTCGAGCTCGGCTGGCCCCCCGAAGGGCGCTCGTTCCGTTTCGCCGATCGCTTTCTGTTTCGCCTGCTGTCGCGGGATGACGATCCCGCGCTGCTGGTCGAGTTCCAGCGCGCCGCCAAAGCCGACCCGGGCCTTGGCCTGTGGGCCCGCAGTATGGGCGCGCAGGCGGCCGCGGCAGCACTAGCTCGTGGTGCCCATCAAGATGATCCGCGGCTACGCGGCGCGGCGCATCGCATCGCGAGTGACATCTCGATGTACTTGCGAAGTGACGTGGCTCAGAAGCCGTTCCGGAAGGTCCACGGCAAGACGGTGCTGGATCCGCTCGTGTATCCGCCGACTGTGTTCTCGGTGGAGATGCTCGCCTTCATGCCGGCGGTCCAGCGCGAGCGCGCCGGCTTTCTCGAGCGGCTGGCGGCCTATTTCTCGATTCCCACCCCACGGCGGGCCTTCTCGATCCTGGCGGGAAAGAAGACGTTCCCACCGCTGTTCGAGCTGCTGGGCGACCCCCTCCACGCGGACGCCCAGGGCCGGGTAACGGACGTGGCATTCGCCGCTTACTGGCTGGAGTTGTTGGCTCGGCTCGGCATCGTGCGCCAGGTACCAAGTGCGGCGAAGGTGCTGGCTCGGCTCTACAGCGAAACCGACGATCAAGGGGTTTGGAGTCCCGCTGGACTTCGTGTCATGCCCAAGTCCACTAATCCTGTCGTATCGCACTACTTCCCTCTCGAAGGCCCGGGCAAGAGCCCCGCACAGCGCCAGACCGACGTGACGTTCCGCTTGGCGCTCATCGCCAAGCTGCTCGGGATGCCCCTGAATATCGTGTGATATAGCGGTTTCGGGACAACGTAGTAGTATTTGCTACTACAATGAGGGTCGATTTGACGCCATTCGGGTTCACGCCGACCGAGTCGCTCGTCTACACGACACTGCTGCGACTGGGCCCCACGACGGGCTACGCCGTCGCGCGCGGGGCGCGCCTCGCCCGTGCGAATGCCTATGCGGCGCTGGAGGGATTGGTTACCCGCGGCGCCGCAACGCGGACGCCGCCACCCGCTCGCCCGGCTCGCTATCGGCCGACCGATCCGCAGGCTCTGATCGCGCAGCTCGCCATGGACCAGGGGGCAGCTTTGGATCGATTGGGCCGCGATTTGCGCGGGTTAACACGTCCCGGCGATCCGGTGACCAGAGAAGTGTCAGGCAGCCGGGCCGTGGCCAATCTCGTGCAACAGTTGGTCGCCCGCGCCGAGCGTCGGGTAGAAGGGATAATGGCCAGCGAGTTGTGGCGGCCCACGCTGCCCGCCTGGCGCCGCGCGGCTGAGCGGGCGCAGATCCAGTTGCTGATCCGCGGTGACCTGCCGCCCGACCCGCCCTCCTGGATCACGCCGGCCGCCGAGGATGCACCGGACGCGACGATACTCGTGATCGACGAGTCACAGCTGGTGATCACCGCGGGCCAAGCAGAGGCCATCGCCGGCCTCTGGACTTCCCATCCGCTTGTCGTGCTCCTCGCGCGACGCGCTCTGCAGACTGTCTCATGAGCGTGCGACTGACGGTGGGCTGGGTACTGTTGCTTGCGAGCGCCTGCCGTGCTTCCCCGATTCCTGAAGCGCGGCGGTATCCAGCCGGGACGCCGTTTCGCGCTCAATACAGAACGATCGACGGCACGCGCCTCCGAATGATCGATTCGGGCAACGGGACGCCCGTGGTGTTCATTCACGGGATCGGAGCATCGCTGTATGGCTGGCGATACGCGCTGCCGGCAGTCGTGGCGGCCGGCTACCGCGGCGTGGCGTTCGACAATCGTGGGTTTGGATTCTCGGATAAGCCGGCGCACGGATACGGCAACGCGGCGTATGCGCATCTCGTCGTTGCGCTGCTCGACTCGCTCGGCATCGCGAGCGCGGTCCTCGTGGGGCATTCGATGGGTGGCGCCATCGCTGCCGAGGTCGCTCTCGCGAATCCCGATCGGGTGCGCGGCATGGTTCTGATCGACGCGGCCGGCTACGGCGTCCGGTGGCCCGGCGTCCTGAAGATCGCGCGCTGGCGATTTCTGGGAGCCATCGCCACGACGTTCCGGAGCCGGTGGGCCACGGGCCGCATTCTTCGCTCGACGTTTGCCGATCCCCACAAAGTCACCGCAGCCGACGTCGATCAGTACTACGCGCCCGTTCCGGATCGGGACTATGGGCGTGCCTTGCGAGGTGTGCTCCGGGAGTTCAGGTTCGACAGCCTCGGCGGACGCCTCGGCACAGTGCAGACACCGACGCTGATCCTGTGGGGCGACGCCGACCGGTGGATTTCGCTGCGCGACGGCAGCCGGTTTGCGCGCGAGTTGCCGCGCAGCGAGTTCGTCGTGGTGGCGCACAGCGGCCATGACGCGCCGGAGGAATCGCCCGATCAAGTGAACCGCTTGCTGCTGGATTTCCTCAAGGAAGGTCTGTCCCGCATTCCGGAGAACGTCGCATGGTCCACGCCGTTGTCGCGCTCCTCGCGCTCCAGCAACCGCTAGACTCCGCCTACACCGCCAAGATCCGCGAGCTGACGACTGAGCCCCGATTCAACACGGAGCTCACCGACCATCTGCCCGCCGACCCCCGGGTACCGACCCCGTTCAAAGTCCTCGGCTACGTGCCGGGCACGGTCGGCAGGCTGTCGTACGTCGCGGATATCACGCGGTATTTCCGAGCGCTCGATGCAGCATCGCCGCGGGTAAAGGTCTTCGACTTGGGGACCAGCGATGAGGGCCGGCCCCTGATCGTGGCCGCCATCGCGGATTCGGCGACGATCACCCAGCTCGACCGCTATCGCGACATTACCGCGGCATTGGCCGACCCGAGACGGCTGACCGCCGATTCCGCCCAGCGGTTGATCGCGACGGGGAAGCCGATCTATTACGCGACGGGTTCTATCCATTCGCCCGAGACCGGCTCGCCGGAAATGCTGATGGAGCTGGCCTACCGGCTTGCGACGGAAGACACGCCACTTACCCGGCAGATTCGCGACAGCATCATCACACTCATCACGCCAGTGACCGAGGTGGATGGCCGTGACCGCATGGTGGACATCTACCGCTACCGGAAGGCGAACAAGAACATCGGGCCCGGCCTCATCTATTGGGGGAAGTACACGGCCCACGACAACAATCGCGACGGCATGGTGATGTCGCAGGTTCTGACGCGCACGATGATGAACACGTTCTTCGCCTGGCATCCCACGGTGCTGCATGATCTCCACGAGTCCGTCCCCTTCCTCTATACCTCCACAGGAACGGGACCGTACAACCGAGAGCTTGATCCGATCGTCATCAGCGAATGGCACGAGCTGGCATTCCAGGAGATCACCGAGCTGACCAGGCGCGGGTTGCCGGGAGTCTGGACCCACGACTTCTACGACGGTTGGACGCCGAACTACATGTTCTGGGTTGCGAACGGCCACAACTCCATCGGCCGCTTCTACGAGACGTACACATCGCGCGGCGCCGACTGCCACACCGTCAAGCTCCCGGAGCGACAGACCTCGATCGAGTGGTTCCGTCCCAATCCGCCGCTCAACGGGGTGCGCTGGTGCATCCGCAACAACATCAACTACCAGCAGTCGGCCCTACTCATCGCGTTGAACTACATGGCGCGCAACGGGCGCCGCTACCTCGATCAGTTCTATCGCAAGGGCGTGCGCGCCGTCGAGCGCGGGCGCGCGAAGGATGGACCGAACGCCTATCACATTCCCGCGGGCCAGGCGCGTGCGGTCGAGGCTGCGAATCTCGTCAACCTGCTCCGCTTTCACGGCATCGAGGTACGACGCGCCGACCGCCCGTTCAAAGCGGCAGGCATGGACGTCGCGGCGGGTGATTACGTCGTGCGACTCGACCAGCCGTATGGCCCGCTCGCAAAGAGCTACTTCAGCAAGCAGGACTACGGCCCCGACGATCCACGGCCGTACGATGATACGGGCTGGACGCTGCAGTACGTGCGTAACGTCGCGCTCCATGCGATCAACGACACCAGCGTGTTGCGCGCGCCCGCGACGCTGATGACCGCGGATGCGCGTGTGAAAGGTCAGGTGACCGGCGTCAGGGCGCCCGCGGCGTATCTGATCGCGCCGACGACCGAGAGCGGGCTGATCCAATTCCGCTTCGCGTTGCGCGATGTCCGGATGTGGGCGAGCGAGGACTCGTTTACGCTCGATCGACGGACCTGGGGGCGTGGGACAACGATCGTCTCAGCAGGCGACGGCGCGGACAGCCGCATCACACAAGCCGCGGAGTCGCTCGGTTTGAGCGTCACCGGCGTGCGGCCGGCACCACAGGTTGCGCGGCACGAGCTGGACGTGCCCCGCATTGCGTTGGTGCACTCCTGGCTCAACACGCAGAATGAAGGGTGGGTGCGGTACGTCTTCGATGTCCTGGGGATCCCGTACACCTATCTGAGCGTGCAGCAGCTCAAAACCCTAGACCTCTTGAAGCAGTTCAACGTGCTCATGCTTCCGTACGTCAGCAACAACGCACAGCAGATCGTGAACGGGTTGCCGATGAACGGCCCGCCGATTCCGTGGCGCCGCACTGCCGAGACGCCCAACCTCGGCGGAATGGATTCGACGGACGACGTGCGCCCCGGCATCGGCCTCGAGGGCATGACGGCGTTCAGCCAGTGGATCGACGCGGGTGGCGTGGCGATCACGGAGGGCGGCACTGCGGCCGTGTTCACGGATTACGGCGTGACCCGGGGCGTCGACATCAGCCCCGCACGGCAGCTGCGGGCCTCGGGCGGGATCTATCGTGCCGTCCTAAAGGACGGGCGCAGTCCGATTGCGTACGGATATGCCGACACGTTGGCGGTCTACTTCAATCAGACCCCGCTCTTCCAGGTGGACACCAGCACCGACATTCCCGAGGATCAGGATGCGGGCCTGACCGCCGAGCAGGCGCGAACGCGGCCGCGGGTGGTGCTGAGCTTTCATCAGAAGCGTGACTCGCTGCGGCTATCGGGCTTGCTCGTCAATGGAGAGGAGCTGGCCGGTCGCCCCGCGGTGCTCGATGCCCCCGTCGGTAAGGGGCACGTCGTACTGTTCGCGATCCGTCCGTTCTGGCGGTGGGAGACACAGGGGAGCTTCGCGCTCGTGTTCAACACGATCCTGAACTGGAACGATTTGGGCGTGAGTTGGCCCGCGGCGCCGAAGCCGAATGCCCGGCCAGTGGCGGCGCCAGACGACGGGCCTTAGATTTCATCAACCAAACGGTTGACGAAATCGCCTGATGGCACCTAAGTTAAGTAATGACAGGGCATTACGAATTGTCGCGGCGGCCCGCGAAGAGTTCGCTCGGCGCGGCTTTGCGGGCGCGCGCGTCGAACAGATCGCGCGGCGCGCGGGCGTCAACAAGCAACTGTTGTTCTACTACTACCACTCGAAGCGCGGCCTTTTCCAGGCGGTCCTCGCTGAGTCCGCCGGTGAGCTGGAAACCGCTCTGACCAGTCTGTCGCTCCCCGCCGGTGGGCCGCTCGAACGCCTGCGGCTCACGCTGCAAGCCCAATTCGAGTTTCTCGCCCGCCATCCGCAGATGGTGGCGCTGTTGGGACAGGGAAGCCGTCCGGGGGGGGGAGCCGCCTTCGCGCCCGCCATTAATCGCCTGGTCGTGCTGCTCGCCGAAGGTCAGGGCCTGGGCCAGGTGCGGGACGATCTCGACCCGCACCTCGCCGCCGCTCAGGCGCTGATCCTGATGGTGGGTTACCTCAGCTTGGAAGCGGTTGTCGCTGCCAGCGCGCGGCCGCTCGGGGCCGATGAACCGGCGCTGCGCGAGCGGTGGCGCGAGGCAGCGGTCGAGCTAGTGGTGGGCGGTGTGAGCGCGCGCTAGGCCGAGTGGCGCTTCGGTTTCGAAGATCAGATGGCCGGACTCGAATCGGGCGCCGCGCAGTGCGAGGCTCAGTACATCGCCCAACTCCTCCACGAGGTGCACGTCGAGCGTCTTGCGGGCCTCCTCCGGGAGGTCTTCGAGATCCCGCTCGTTTTCTTTCGGCAGAATGATCGACGTGATTCCCGCCCGAATTGCGCCGAGCACCTTCTCCTTCACCCCGCCGATCGGGAGCACACGGCCACGCAGCGTGATCTCGCCCGTCATGGCGATGTCATGCCGGGCCGGCCGCCGCGACAGCGCAGAGACCAGCGCCGTCGCCATCGTGATTCCGGCCGACGGACCGTCCTTCGGAATCGCGCCGGCGGGGACGTGGACGTGGATGTCCGTGTCCACAAAAGCCCCTTCCGGGATCCCCAGCAGCTCGGCGTGCGACTTGGCATAGGTCAGGGCCGCGCGCGCGGACTCCTTCATTATGTCGCCGAGCTGTCCGGTGAGGACCAGCTCCCCCTTGCCGCGCATGACGCTGGCTTCGACGAACATGATGTCCCCGCCCACCGGTGTGTAGTACATGCCCGTCGCCACGCCGACCTGATCCTCGCCGGCCATGCGCTCGGGATGCACCTTCGGACGGCCGATCAGGTCCGGAATATCCTGCGGTCCGACCGTGACCTTCTCCGCCGCCCCATCGGCGATCTTGCGGGCGACTTTGCGGCCCAGCTTGCCGATTTCGCGTTCCAGCTGCCGCACGCCGGCCTCGCGCGTGTAGCTCGAGATGATCTCGCTCAGCGCCCGGTCACTCAGCGTCAACTGCCCGGCCAGCAAGCCGTTTTCGCGCAGCTGTCGCGGCACGAGGTACCGCTTGGCGATTTCGAGCTTTTCACGCTCGGTGTAGCCCGCAAAGTTGACGGTCTCGAGCCGGTCGAGCAGCGGTCCGGGAATGCTTTGCACGAAGTTCGCGGTCGCAATGAAGAGCACCTCGGAGAGGTCGAACGGCACGCCGAGGTAATGGTCCGTGAACGAGTCGTTCTGTGCCGGATCCAGGACCTCGAGTAGCGCCGCCGCGGGGTCTCCCTGGAAGGAAATGCCCAGTTTGTCGACCTCATCGAGCAGGAAGATCGGGTTCTTCGCACCGGCCTGCTTCATCCCCTGGATGATGCGGCCCGGCATGGCACCGACGTAGGTGCGCCGGTGGCCGCGGATATCCGCCTCATCGCGCGCGCCACCAAGGGAAATGCGGACATACGGCCGGCCCATCGCGCGGGCAATCGACTTGGCGATCGACGTCTTGCCAACGCCCGGCGGACCGACGAACAGCAGCGTCGGCGCGCGCGCGGCGCGGTCGTCCTCATTCCCCGGCGCTGCCTCCTTCGGCTGGCGCTGGCGCAGCTGGCGAACCGCGAGGAACTCGAGCACCTGATCTTTGACATCCTGAAGCCCGTAGTGGTCCTCCTCGAGGATCTCGGCCGCTCGCTTCAGATCGAGCGACTCATCCGCCCGCTTGCTCCAGGGCAGCTCGGCGACGGTTTCGAGATAGGTCCGGATGACCTGCGCTTCCATCGATTCGCGACCGGCGCGCTCGAGGCGTGCCAGCTCCCGATCGACTTCCTTGCGGGCAGCCTCCGGCAGCTCGAGTGCGTCGAGGCGCTTCTTCAAATCATCCGCCTCAGCGGCCTCGCCTTCCTCACCCAGCTCCTTGCGGATTGCCTTCATCTGCTCGCGCAGCAGCATTTCGCGCTGCCGCTCGCCCAACTCCTCCTGGACTTGGGACTTGATGTCTTCCTGCGCGTCGAGCACCGCGATCTGGCGTTGGACGTGGACTATCACCCGACGCAGCCGGTCCTCCACGGCCAGCGTCTCCAGCAGCTGCTGGCGCTCGACCGATTGGATATCGAGGTGCCCGGCAACGAGATCGGCGAGGGCGCCGGGGTCACTCACGCCCTCCAGGACCTGCTGCACGACCTCGGTGGGCAGGCCCGACTTCTGTCCCAGCTCGGCGGCGCGCTCGCGGACCTCGCGGTGCAACGCTACGAACGCAGCATCCTTCTCATTGAGAGGAGGAAGATCGGGCGTTTCGCGAACCGTGGCTTCGAGATAGCCGTTGGTCTCAGAATAGTGGACCGCGGTACCGCGGCCTTCGCCATGCAGGATCAGCTGGACACCGCCAAGATTGCGCTGGACCTGACTGATGCGCGCGATCGTGCCGGTGGTATAGAGCACGGCGGGAGATACCTGATCGACGTTCTCCTTCTGGGCGACCGCGAAGACCTTGCGGTCGGCTTGCTTGAGGGCGGCTTCTATGGCACGTAATGTCGCGGGACGGCCCGCACCGATCGGCGTCGCGACGCCCGGAAACAGCACGGCATCGCGTAGCGGGAGTACGGGCAGAGTCATCCGGTCTGACATTGGCATCTCCGATTGTAAGTTGCGTGGCTTGTATTCCCGTACGCAGAATGCACCCACCATGCCACCAAAAAACGCCGGTTGCGGCAGGTCCGTTCCGGATTACGCCGCCAAAGCGGCGCTTGGCTGCCAACTCGACGCTTGAAGAGTATCTTTTTGACCTCGAATGAATTGTAGAACGGCATGACCGACCTGCTGGCGCAGCGGCTCAGCCAGGCCCTTGGCTCCTCCTTTACCCTGGAGGGGGAGATTGGCCGCGGCGGGATGGGGGTCGTCTACCATGCGCGGGATGAGCGGCTCAAGCGGAAGGTAGCGGTCAAGGTCCTGCCGCCGGAGCTCGCGTTCCGTGAGGAAATCCGCATCCGCTTCCTGCGCGAGGCGGAAACGGCCGCGCGCTTGTCCCATCCGCACATCGTGCCGATTCACTCCGTCGGCGAGGGACCGGACGGCCTCGTCTATTTCGTGATGGCTTACGTGGATGGTGAGTCGCTCGCGGCCCGCCTCAAACGCCGCGAGCGACTGCCGCCTGAAGAAGCCCGCCGCATCATGATGGAGACGGCTGATGCGTTGGGAGCAGGACATGCGCTCGGCATCATCCACCGCGACGTCAAGCCGGACAACATTCTGCTCGAAGGCAGCCGCGGCAGGACCGTCCTCACCGATTTCGGAATCGCCAAGGCGCTGACCTCGACTACGGGGCCGGGAACACTGACGGCCACGGGTGTCGCGATTGGCACACCGCACTACATGAGCCCGGAGCAGGCCGCGGGCGATCGCGAGATCGACGGACGCTCGGACATCTACAGCCTGGGCGTCGTCGGCTACCAGATGCTCGCCGGTGAGTTGCCTTTCTCGGCGCCGACCGTTCCGGGATTGCTGCTCAAACAAATCACCGAGCAAGCACCCAACCTCCAGGACAAGACACCGACCTGCCCGGACGATCTGGCGTCGTGCGTCATGCGCTCGCTCGAGAAAGAACCGGAAGCGCGTTGGCCGACAGCAGATGCGCTGCGTCGCGCGCTCGAATCGCGCAGCGCGCCGCCGTACCGCCCATCGCGCCGCACCAGCGGCGGGGCAGGCGCGGCCCGCGGTGATACGCGCCTGGGCGGTG
>WNGE01000338.1_pt1 | contig 124940 bp, 121 predicted proteins | sample 5400651 | NCBI WGS metagenome assembly WNGE01 (sample SAMN13153370, study PRJNA577476) | soil metagenome | isolation source: 60 cm soil or saprolite under grassland replicate 2 | place: USA:California | collected 2016-06-15 | reverse complement strand
ACACCGGCTGGACCAGCGACCCCCCCAACCCGGCCAGCACCCCGGCCAGCGCCACCACGGCCACCAGCCACCGGTAACGCCACACCGACGCCACCAGCCCAGGCCCCTCGTCCCAGCCAACCGGCAGCCGATCCACGCGAGCTCCCCCCTATGCCGAGGGCGATGGCGGGCTGCTCGCCGCCACCGTTCGTCCAACGGTCACGAAGGGATTTTACCGGTCCACCTCCAGCTACACGGAGGGTGTTTTGCGTAACGGGCTGGTCCTTCTGCGTGAAACCCTGGGCCTGCAACGGATTCGTGATACCGGCGCTGGTGCCGAATCGGACGTTCGAAGCCGGGCAACCCGCCTCACCTGTCTCATTCCGGGGCGGATTCCTCAAGCTCCATCCCGAGGGTCTCCGGGAAGCGGCCGTACAGCGGGCAGAGCGCGACCACCGGCAGGGCGACCATGACGGCGGCGACCCAGAAGCTGTTGAGGGCGGTGACCAGCAGCCCGAAGACGATCAGGCCGCAGACCGCGCCGAGGACGCCACCGACGCTCATCCAGCCGGCGACGGTGGCGCGGACGCTGGTCGGGAACATCTCGGTGGCCAGCGCGCCGGCCGCGGGGGAGAACACCGAGGCGGCGCAGATCGCCAGCAGGTAGCCGGTGACCGCGGCCGCCGCCGAGCCGCTGTAGGTGAGCACGGCGGCCAGGGCGATCACGGCCTGCATGGTCCCGGCGGTGTAGCGGCGGCCGAGCCGGTCGGCGGCCCAGCGTCCGGCGATCAGCCCGCAGAGGCCGAGCACGCCGGCGGCGGCGACCATCGCGGCGGTCGCCGACCGCGGCAGCCCGAGGACGCTCTCGGCGTAGACGAACATCATCGCGTTGGCCGGGCCGGTGACGAAGCCGAGCATGGCGGTGAGCACGGCGATCAGCCACAGGCGCGGCCGCAGCGCCGGGCTGGGGCGGGCGAGGAAGCGGCCGGGCCGCACCGTCGCGCCGGCGACGCCGCCGGACGGGCCCGCCGCGGCGGGCTGACGCGGCGCGCCGGCGCGCGACCGCCGGAACCGGTCGGGCTCCTCCAGCCAGCGGCTGAACAGCGGGATCAGCGCCAGGGGTATCACCAGCAGGGCGAACAGCCCCCGCCAGCTGAGCGCGTCGCCCGCCACCCCCCGCACCACCGCGATGGCGCCGGTGCCGGCGCCCCAGCCGGCCGTGACCAGCGCGATCGCCTTGGCCCGGTCGTGGCTCCTCGTCTCCTCGGCCGCGATCACCCCGCTGACCGCGTTGGTGCCGGACAGCAGCGGCCGGCCGAGCGCGAACAGCGCCACGAACCACCAGTAGCCGGGGCTGAGCGCCGCCAGGGCCGAGATGGCCAGCCCACCCGCCGTGCAGCCGAGCAGCACCCGCCGGCGTCCCAGCCGGTCGGCCAGCCCTGACAGCGGCAGGCTGCCGAGCGCGGCCAGCCGGATGATCGCCAGGCCGATCCCGAGGACGGTGAACGACAGGCCGACGTTGGCGGCGACCGACGACCCGGTGGTGGAGGGCTGGCCGAACGACCTGGCCACGTCGGCGAGCGCGGACGAGACGCCGAACTGGGCGAAGCCGGCGGAGCCGGCCAGCGCCGCGGTCACCAAGATCGCCGGGTCGTACCAGCGGTAGAGGCGCAACCGCTGGTCGGAGGCGGTGGCCGCGGCCCCGCTCGGGGGCGGGCGGGGCATGCCGGCAGACGCCACCGGATCGTTCACCCCCCAACCGCACGAGCTTCGGCTGGGACTCTAACCCCTGCCCCGGTGATCCGCACCCGGCGGCTGGTACTAGAGGTAGTGGAGGTCGCCGGCCTCGTGGTCCTCGACCGTGCGGGCGCAGGTCGGGCAGTACCAGCGGGCCTCGAGCGGGGTGCCGCACTCCTCGTGGCGCAGGGCGTCCCCGCCGGCGCGCTGGGCGCCCCACTGGGCGAGCAGGCGCAGGGCCCCGGCCAGCTCCTGGCCGGCGGCGCTCAGCTCGTAGGCGAAACGCGGCGGCCGCCGCGAGTAGGGCCGGCTGACCACCAGGGCCTCGCGCTCCAGGCGCTTGAGGCGCTGGGAGAGCACGTTGGGGGCGATCCCGCCCAACTCGTCGAGCAGCTCGTTGAAGCGCCGGGTCCCGCCGAGCAGGGCCTGGACGATCAGCAGGGACCAGCGGTCGCCCACGCGGGCGACCGCCTCGGCCAGGGGCGAGGGCTCGGCTGGGGGTGCCATTCGCTGATCCTACTGATCGCGCGCGGACGCTTGCATGAATCGCTTGTCGCTAGTAACTTGCAATTCAATAGTAGCTCACCCAGCAAGTGGCTCGAACATCGGCAGTGGCTCGGACAAAGGAGCATCCATGAGCGCGCTCGAAGAGCTGGAGCAGGCCATCGCCCGTGTCGCCGAGCAGGCCGGCGGCGCGGTGGTTGGCATCGGCCGGGGTCCCGGACGGGGCTCGGGCATCGTCCTCGCCGACGGACGGGTGGCCACCAACGCCCACAACCTGCGTGGCGAGGAGGTCACGGTGGTCTTCGCCGACGGTCGCAGCGCGACCGGCCGGGTCGAGGGCGTCGACCTCGACGCCGACCTGGCGGTCGTCTCGGTCGACACCGGCGAGGCCCAGGCGCTGACCTGGGCCGAGGGCGCGCCCACGCGCCTCGGCACGGCCGTGTTCGCGCTGGCCAACCCTGGCGGCCGCCAGCGCGTGACGGTGGGCTTCGTCTCCGCCGTGAACCGCGCCTTCCGCGGGCCGCGTGGCCGCCGCATCACCGGCAGCCTGGAGCACACCGCACCGCTGGGGCGGGGCTCGTCGGGCGGGCCGGTGGTGGACGCCGACGGTCGCCTGCTCGGCATCAACACCAACCGTCTCGGCGATGGCTTCTACCTGGCCATCCCGGCGGACACCGAGCTGCGCGGGCGGCTCGACGCGCTGGCAAGGGGCGAGGCGCCCTCCCGGCCGCGTCTGGGCGTCGGCATCGCCCACGCCGGCGTCGCGCGGCGGATGCGCCACGCGGTCGGCCTGCCCGAGCGTGACGGGCTGCTGGTGCGGGCCGTCGAGGAGGGCAGCCCGGCCGACCGTGCCGGGGTCCATGTCGGCGACCTGATCGTCACCGCCGGTGGCCGCGAGGTGCGCGACGCCGACGAGCTCCACGAGGTCCTCGACGCCCTCCCCCAGGACGGCACGCTACAGCTCGCGCTGGTGCGCGGCACCGAGGAGCTGACCCTCACGGTCGCCTTCGGCAGCGAGGCGGAGCGCGTCGGCTCGGTCTGATTCATCCGGGGGGGAGCCCGAGACAGCTCCCCCCCGGACCCCCCCATCGGGTCCTTTGGCGGGATCCCTGTTTGGGCCCCAGGTTGCTGTGGCGGGATCCTGTTGGGGTCACGGGTTGCTGTGGCGGGATCCTCAGGGCGGTCTTGGTCGCCTCGGCGGGATCCTTTGGTCTCGCTGGCTCGACGGAGGCGCCACAGCGCTCGCGGCTGAGTGGGTCAGCGGCGGCGGCGGGCGGCGGCGCGCACGGCCGCTAGGCCGGCGGCGGCCGCGACGGCGCCGAGCAGCAGCGGACGGCGCTGGTCGGCCAGGGCCTGGGCGGCGGCGAGGTCGCCGCAGGCGCCGTGCACCCCCCCGCCAGGCGGCACGCCGGCGCCGCCGACGTAGAGGCCCTTCAGCGGGGTGCGCCAGCGCCACCAGGAGGAGCCTGGCCGGAAGATGAGCTGCTGGTCGATGGCGAACGAGCCGAGCTGGATGTCCCCGTCGACCAGGCTGGCGTCGGCCGCCTCCAGGTCCGACGGCGTCCAGGCGCGGCGCGACAGCACCAGGTCACGGAAGCCGGGCGCGTGCGCCTCGACGGCCGCCTCGACCCGGTCGAGGAACGGCTCGGCGGCGCGCTCCCAGTCGGCACGCGCGCGCGGGCGCAGCGCGTCGCCCAGCGGCCTGGCCGGCACGTGCGCGTACCCCCAGAGGGTGTGCTTGCCCGCCGGGGCGCGGCTGGGGTCGGCGAGCGACTGCTGGCCGACCACCAGCGTCGGCCTCGCGGGCAGCAGGCGGTGCGCCGCCTCCCATGCCGACCTGCTCATCTCCTGCACGGTGTCGCCCAGGTGGATCACTGCGGCGCGGCGGCACTCCTCCGCCGCCCACGGCACCGGCCCGTCGAGCGCCCAGTCGACCTTGAAGGTGCCGAGCCCGCGGCGGTAGCGCCGTACCTGGTCGAGCGCCGACGCCGGGAACGCCTCGGGTCCGGCGAGGCGCACCACCGCGGCGGTGTCGATCGCGGCCACCACGGCCCGGCGCGCCGAGAAGGCGTCGCCGCCCGCCTCCACGCCGACCGCGCGGCCGCCGCGGACCACGATGCGCTCCACCGGCGACCCGGTGACGATCGTCCCGCCGGCCGCCAGCAGCGCGGACGCGAGGGCGGCGCTGACCGCGCCGGTGCCGCCCTCCGCCACCGGCATGCCGAAATGCTGTCCAAGCAGGCCGAGCAGCAGTGCGTACATGCCGGTGCCTGCCTCCTCGGGCTGCAGGTCGGCGTGCATCGCCGGCGCCACCAGGAAGGCTCGCGCCTCCTCCGACTCGAAGCGCTCCGCCAGCGCGCTGGCGCCCTGCACCACCACGCGGCCGAACTCGACCGCTGCCGTGAAGCCGCGGAGCCGGCCGGCGAGCTCGATCCCGGGCCCGAGCGGCCAGCGCTGCATCTGGGCTCGGAGGAAGGCGACGGTGGCGTCGCCGAAGGCATCGTCGATCGCCGCCCAGGCGGCGCCGTCGCCCGGCTGCAGCTTGTCGATCGACGCGACCGTCTCGGCGCGGGAGCGGCCCAGCGCGATCGCCTGGTTGCCGGGGAACGGGTGGGCGGCGGGCAGGGGCGCGTGGCGCAGCCGCAGCCCGTGGGCGGCCAGGTCCCGGCCGGCGAGGGCCGGGGCCACCATCGCCATCGGCAGGAAGCCGGCGCCGAAGTCGTGGTGGAACCCGGGCAGGGTGCTCTCCAGGGTGCGGGCCGCGCCGCCCACCTCCTGGTTGGCCTCGACCAGGCAGACCGACCAGCCCGCCTCGGCCAGGCGCAGGGCGGCGGCCAGGCCGTTGGGCCCGCCGCCGACGACGACCGCGTCGTGGTCGGCCATGCTCAGCTCCTCTGCGGGCCCGGGCTCGAGCCGAGCCTCGTGGTGGACGGTTGCCTCCGGTCGCTCAAAGCCTAGTCTCAGCGGCGGGGAGAGGGCGTCCGGAGGCCGACATTCCGCCGGCCCGACGTCCGGCTCTGCGCGGCCCGAGCGGTTGCTACACTGCGAAGGTAGGCGGTCTGACCCGCCACGACTCTCCCCGGCGCCTCGCGCCAGCAGAGGTGAACGCTCCCATGGTCACTCGCGACGAGGTCTACAGCGCCTTGAGCCAGGTGCAGGACCCCGAGATCCACCGGCCCATCACCGAGCTCGACATGGTCCCAGACGTCAGCATCGACGACGACGGCCTGGTCACCGTGTCGGTCCTGCTCACCGTGGCCGGTTGCCCGATGAAGGACCGCATCACCAAGGACGTGACCGCCGCCGTCTCGCCCCTTCCCGGCGTCAGCCGCGTGGCCGTCGACCTCGGCGTGATGAGCGAGCAGCAGCGCGGCGCCATGGTGAGCCGCCTGCGCGGCGACAGCGGCCAGCAGAAGACGATCTCGTTCTGGGGCGAGAACTCCACCACCCGGGTGCTGGCGGTGGCCTCGGGCAAGGGCGGCGTCGGCAAGTCCTCGGTGACCGTCAACCTGGCCGCCGCGCTGGCCGCCCAGGGCCACCGGGTGGCCGTGGTCGACTGCGACATCTACGGCTTCAGCGTGCCCCGCATGCTCGGCGTCAGCGGCCGGCCGGTTGGCTTCAACGGCATGATCCTGCCGCTCGAGGCCCACGGGGTGCGGGTCATCTCGATCGGCTTCTTCATCGAGCCGGACAAGCCGGTGATGTGGCGCGGGCCCATGCTCCACCGCGCGGTCCAGCAGTTCCTCACCGACGTCCACTGGGGCGAGGTCGACTACGTGCTCGCCGACCTGCCCCCCGGCACCGGCGACGTCTCGATCTCCCTGGCGCAGATGCTCCCCGGCGCCGAGATGCTGCTGGTCACGACCCCGCAGGAGGCGGCGGAGCGGGTCGCGGTGCTGGCCGGCAAGTTCGCCCTCGCCAACCACATGAAGGTCGCCGGCGTGGTCGAGAACATGAGCTACTTCATCTGCCCGAGCTGCGACGAGCGCCACGAGATCTTCGGCCGCGGCGGCGGCGACCAGCTCGCCGCCGACCTCGGCACCACCCTGCTCGGCCGCGTCCCGATCGACCTGCGCCTGCGCGAGGGCAGCGACAGCGGCAAGCCGCTGGTCGTCTCCGACCCCGACACCCCCGCCAGCCAGGAGCTCCTCAAGATCGCCGCGGCCCTTCCACCCCGCCCCCGCAACCTGGTCGGCAAGCGCCTCCCGCTGCTCACCTGACCACCGCGCCCCCCGGGGACCGCGGTCAGGTGGCGTCGGGGTCGATCGGGGGGATGCCGAGGTCGGCGGTGAGGGGGACGTCCTTGCCGCGGTCCTCGCCGAGGGTGAGGTTCTGGTTGGCGAGGTCGGCGGTGCGGCGCAGCTCCTCCATCTGGCCGTCGACGTCCATCAGCTCGCGCACGTAGTCGCGCGCCTGGCTGCGCAGTGAGCCGACGCGCAGGTCGGGGAGGTTGAGGTCCTGCAGGTTGGCCTCCTGGCGGAGCTGGTCGAGGGCGCCCTGGGAGGCAAGCCGCAGCTTGCCGAGGGCACGGCCAACCTGGCGGGCGATCTCGGGCAGCCGCTCGGGGCCGAACACCACCAGGCAGACCAGCAGGATCGTGAGGATCTCCCCGATGCCCACGTTGAACACGGCTGCTCCCTGCCTTTCGCGCTACCCGGCGGTCGCCTGGTCGATCGGGGTGATGCTCAGGGTCAGCTCACGACCCTGGCGGACCACCACGATCGGGATGGTCTGACCGACCTCGACCTGCCGCACGGCCACCTTCAGCTCGTCCCAGCCACGCACCGACCTGCCGGCGACCCGCACCACCAGGTCGCCGCCGCGCAGGCCGGCGTCCGCGGCCGGGCCGCCGGCGAGCACGCTCTGCACCAGCGCGCCGGCACGCCCGCCGAGCTGGTACTGCTCGGCCACCTCCGGGCTCAGGTCGGCGACGGCCTGCACACCCAGGAAGGGTACGCGCACCTGGCGCCCGGCGATCAGTTGGCGCGCCACCTCCAGCGCCTCGTCGATCGGGATGGCGAAGCCGATCCCGGCGTTCGCCTCGGTCTGCCCGTTGGTGGCGATGGCGGTGTTGATGCCGACCACCTGGCCGCTCGCGTTGGCCAGGGCGCCGCCGGAGTTCCCCGGGTTGACGGCGGCGTCGGTCTGGATGGCGTTGACCAGGTCGCCGGCCCCGCCGCCGCCGCTGCCAGGGAGGTTCACCACCCGGTGCAGCGCCGAGATGATCCCGGTGGTCACCGAGCCCCGCAGGCCGAACGGGCTGCCGACGGCGACCGCCAGCTCCCCCACCCTGAGCTTGGCCGAGCTGCCGAAGTTGGCCACCGGCAGCCCGGAGCGCTGCACCTTGAGGACCGCCAGGTCGCTGCCGCTGTCGCGGCCGACCAGCCGCGCCCGCAGCTCCTCGGCGCTCGGCAGGGTCACCAGGATGCGCTCGGCGCCCGCGACCACGTGAGCGTTGGTGAGCACGTAGCCGTCCCTGGTCATGATCACGCCGGAGCCGGTGGCGCGGCCGGAGCCGGTGCCCGCCTCGATCTGCACCACCACTGGGAGCACGGCGTTGGCCACGGCCTGCACCCGGTCGAGCGAGGCGCGGTTGGAGGCGACCACCTCGGTCACCACCGGGCGGGGCGGGGCGGCGTGCGAGCGGGCGCCGAGCACCGCCCCGAGCCCGCCGCCGACCAGGCCGCTCACCAGCGCAACGACCAGCAGCCAGGCAAGCGGCGGCGCTGGCCCGAAGCGCAGGCGACCGGCCAAGCCCCCGCGGCGCGTCCGGCCCCCGGCCGCGGCCGGGGGGACATCTGGCGGGCCGCCGCCCAGCGGGGTGCGCTGGTCGGCCCTGTCGGCCCTGTCGGCCCTGTCGGCCGCGGCCGGCCAGCCTGTCTGGACATCCGCGGCGGCCGCGTCCTGGCGAGGTGTCCGGACGTCGCTGGGCGCCGAGTTCCGCCAGCCTGTGTGGACGTCCGGCCCGCCGCTCGGGTCGAGGTCGCCGCCGCGGCCGGTGGCCGGGCGACTCGGCAGCGGGCTGGTCGGCTCCACGACGTGCTCCTCGCCCCGTTCCCGGCGCCGCGTCGGCGGCCGGGCCGCCGGGGCACTCGGCATCCTGCGATCCAGTCAGAGAGTAAGCCGCGCGATCCGGCGCGGCCAGCCGGGCAGGACCGGGCCGCTCCCCGGTGTCGGGCGCGGCCGTCGGGCGCTACGCTGCCCCTGCCGGGAGGCTATCCCAACGGGACGACTACGCCGGACCCGGCGTCGGGCGACCGGCGCGAACGGACATGAGCTGGACCGGAGCGCGCGCCCGGCGCGACGAGCAGGACGAGCAAAGGAGCTGCTGTGGTCGTTCAGGCCGACGCCAATGCCATCGCCGCCTACCTCGGCGGGCTCACCGCCGCCGAGGACGACGCCCTGCGGGCGGCGCGCGACCGGGCCGGCAGGGGCGGCATGCCACCCGTGTCCGCCGACACCGGCGCCTTCCTGCGCCTCGCCGCCCTCTGGACCTCGGCCCAGGCGGCCGTCGAGATCGGCTCGGGCGCGGGCTACTCGGGCATCTGGATCGCGCGCGGGCTCGCCCCGTCCGGCATGCTCACCACCATCGAGGCCGACCCGGAGCACCAGCGCCTCGCCAAGCAGTCCTACGAGCAGGCCGGCGTCAGCAGTCGGGTGCGCGCCATCCTGGGCCGCGCCCTCGAGGTGCTGCCGCGGCTGGCGGACTCGAGCTACGACCTGGCGTTCATCGACGCGGTCAAGGTGGAGTACCCCGAGTACCTGGAGCACGCCATGCGCCTGGTCCGCCCCGGCGGGGTGATCCTCGCCGACAACGTGCTCTGGTCTGGCCGGGTCACCGACCCCAAGGCCGACGACCAGGCGACCGAGGGCCTGCGCGCCTACGCGCGCCGCATCTCCGAGGAGAAGCGCCTCGACTCCGTGATCCTGACCATCGGCGACGGCCTCGGCGTCTCGCTGATGCGCCACCCCGACGAGGTGGCCTGACCCCACCTGGCAGGCATGCCATGTCACGGACCGAGCTGGCGAGGACGGCCGGGATGGGCGCGGCGGTGCTGCTGGTGCTGCTGGTCGCCGGGCGGTTGACCGCCGGCGGCTCGACCGCCGGCCGGAACCGGCGGCGCCAGTTCACCACCCCCCACGAGGATCCCTACCGCCTCGGCTGGGAGAGCGGCCTGGACAAGCTAGCCGCCGTGCTCGACCACGCTGACGGTTCACTGACCAGAGAGGGAGGCAACGGTGCCTGACGCCAGCAACAGCGTCACCATCAACCGCCCCGCCCCGGACGTGTTCGCGTTCGTGGCCGACGGGGAGAACAGCTCGAAATGGCGCTCGGGCGTGCTGGACATCCAGCGCGTCTCCGGCCATGGCGCCGGGGCGGTGTACCGGCAGGGCGTCAGCGGTCCAGGCGGGCGCCGCATCGCCGCCGACTACGAGGTCACCGCTTACGAGCCAGACACGCTGCTGGCCTTCAGGACCACGGCGGGACCGGTGCGCCCCACCGGCGAGTTCCGCCTGCGAGAGGCCGCAGGCGCCACCACCCTGACGTTCTCGCTGCGGGCCGACCTGACGGGCCTGAAGAAGCTGTTCATGGCGGGGATGGTCCAGAAGACGATGGACTCCGAGGTGGCGGCGATCGAGAAGCTCAAGCGCATCCTGGAGCCATGACCGGTAGAGCGGCCGGCTCAGGCCTGGAAGAAGTACACCTTGGCGGCGAACTCCGCCGCCAGGGCCATCACCACGGCCAGGTAGAACATGCCGGTGGCGGCCTGGATGGAGCCGCCCCGGACGAGCACCCGGATGAAGCCGGCCAGCAGGGCGCAGACCAGCACCAGGCCGACGGCCAGCCAGACGGTCAGGTTGGGGAAGGCCAGCAGCGGCGAGAGGGACTGGTCGATGCGACCGCCTCGCTCGCCGCCGAGGAAGGCGGAGACCAGCGCCGCCGCCACCCCCACGATCAGCCAGGTGGCCAGGGCGAGGATGGGCCGGTTGGAGAGCCGCCGGTCGACCAGGTACCAGTGGCCGAGCAGCAGCCCGTCGGTGGTGGCGCCGAGGAACAGCGCGCCGGTCAGCAGGGCGACGGCACCGGCGAGGGGCCGGCCGCTCAGCGCCGCCAGCGGCCACACCACCGCCAGGCCGGGCAGCACCGCCACCATCCCGGCCCAGCGCCCCGCCACGCCTCGCCCTTGATTCACCGGGGGGCTGACGCTCGGCTTTGCCTGGCCACTCGCCACCTGGGTTCCGGCCTCGCTCTTGAGCCCCCCGGACCCCCTGGCGTAGACGAGCACCTGCCAGACGAGCACCGCCAGCGCGAACACGCTCAGCCAGCGGGCGGCGGCGCGCCCGTCCGCGCCGGCCGCTTCCAGCTCGGAGTGGCCGGCCACGAAGGCCAGTCCGGCGCAGGCCACCACGGTCGCCCCGACGAGCTTGAAGAACCCGGGCCGCACCACGCCCCAGAGCGGCGCCACCCACAGCAGCGCCAGGCTGCCCAGGGCGATCTCGAACAGCACCACGGCGAGGACGGGGGCTGGACCCTGCACGAGCACTCCTTTGCTCAAACGCTTCGGTGGGCCACGGGCGTCTGGGCGGTGCCAGCCTAGCGCAGCCCCGGCCGGGCGCCACCGCGGCGGTCAGGCGTGGAGCGCGGCCAGCACCTGGTCGTGCAGGAGGCCGTTGGAGCAGACGGCGCTGCCGCCGTCGGCCCTTGCCACCCCGGCCAGGTCGGTGAAGCGGCCGCCGGCCTCCTCGACGATCAGCTTGACGGCGGCCAGGTCCCAGACGGAGACCTCCGGCTCGACCGCGAGGTCGGCGGCCCCCTCGGCGACCAGCAGGTGGATCCAGAAGTCGCCGAACCCTCGGGTGCGCCAGCAGCGCCTGGCCAGGTCGAGGAAGCGCTCCCCGCCGCCGCGCTCCTCCCAGCCGGTGATGCTGCCGTGGCACAGGAAGGCGTCACCCAGCTCGGCCACCCGCGAGACCCGCAGGCGGCGGCCGTCGGCGAACGCGCCGGCGCCGCGCGCCGCCCACCAGCGCCGCCCCATGGCGGGCGCCGAGCACACCGCGACGGTCTGCCGGCCGTCGCGCTCCCGCGCGATCAGGGTCGCGTAGACGGGCACGCCGCGCAGGTAGTTCTTGGTCCCGTCGATCGGGTCGATGATCCAGCGGGCGCCTTCGTCACCCTGCGCGCCGAACTCCTCGCCGAGCACGCCGTCGCCGGGGCGCTCCTGCGCCAGGCGCTTGCGCAGTGCCTCCTCGACGGCGTGGTCCGCCTCGGTCACCGGGGTCAGGTCGGGCTTGGTCCAGGTGGCCAGCCCCTCCGAGCGGAAGTGCCGCAGGGTGATCTCGTCGGCCAGGTCGGCGAGCTGCAGTGCCAGGGCGAGGTCGTCCATGGACGACAGCCTACCGCGGCCGCTCGGTACACCCGGGCGCGGGACGGCGTCATCCTGACCGCGACCGAGCAGTCCCGCATCAGGCGCTCGGGGTGTATAGGCAGGCAGGCGGATCAGGCCGTGCCGAGCAGGGCGACGCCGCCCAGGGCGAGCGCCACGCCGGCGGCCTGCCTGCCGGAGAGGCGCTCGGCGAGCACGAAGCGGGCGAGCAGCACGGTGGCCACCGGGTAGAGCGAGCCGAGCACCCCGACGACGCCCAGGTTGCCGAGGGTGGAGGCGTAGGCGAACAGGACGTTGGCGGTGGTGTCCAGCACGCCGGCAAGGAGCACCAGGCCGACGCGGCGGCCGGGCCAGACGAGCGGACGCCGCGCGACGACGGTGATGCCGGTGAGCCAGGTGAGCGAGCCGGCCCGGACGCCGGCCGCGGCCCACAGGGGGGTGCCACCTGGGACGCTCGAGGCGACGTCGACGAAGACGAAGAAGAGCCCGAAGCCGAGCGCGGCGCCCAGCGACATGGCGAGCAACCGCAGCGGTAGGGCTCCGCCGCGGCGCCCGCGGGGAGGCCGGGAGACGAGCACCACGCCGGCCACGGCCGCGAGGATGCCGGCGAAGGCGGGCAGGCCCGGCCACTCACCACGGGCGAAGGCGACCACCACCGGGACGACGGCGCCACAGGCCGACACCGGGGCCACGATCGACATGGCACCCTCGGCCATTCCCTTGTAGAAGAGGAGCAGGGCGGTGCCGCCGCAGAGGCCGGCCAGCGCGCCCCAGGCCATGCCGGCGACGGTGGGCCGCTGGCCGCTCACCGCGACCACCCCCAGCAGGGCGAGGCCGCCGGCGAGCTGGCTCCAGATGGTGACGGCGAGCGCAGGCAGGCGACGGGAGCTCAGGCCGCCGAGGAAGTCTCCGGTGCCCCAGAACAAGCCTGAGCCGAGGCCGAGCGGGGCACCGAGCGTCATCCGGTCGCGTTTCCCCCTGTGGCGGGTCCGTGCGCGGTCAGGCGTTCACCTCCACGGTACGGGCGGGGCGCAAGCCTCCGCGAGGTCCTTCTATACTTCACTGTGTTGATCCTGTCGATGCAATATCTTGCTCGCAGGAGGTCGATCGTCACCGGGAGGGACCGTTGCAGGATCCGGACGTCGTGACCGCCGCGGTCGGCCGCAACGTGCGCGCGGAGCGCAGCCGCCGCAACTGGACCCTGGACGACCTGGCCGGCCGCTCCGGCGTTTCCAAGGGCATGCTGATCCAGGTCGAGCAGGCGCGCTCCAACCCGAGCATCGCCACCATCTGCCGCCTCGCCAGCGCCCTCGGGCTGACCGTGGCCAGCCTGGTGGAGGCGCCAGAGCTGCCGGCGACGCGGGTGGTCCGCGCGGACGAGGGCGTGGTGCTCTGGGCCGGCAAGGCCGGCAGTGCCAGCAAGCTGCTGCTCGGCACCGGCACCAGGGACCCGGTCGAGCTCTGGGACGTGCGCCTGGCGCCGGGCGAGGGCTACGGCGGCACCCCGCACCCCGTCGGCACCCAGGAGCTCTGCATGGTCATCGACGGCGAGCTGGCGCTCGACGTCGACGGCGTGGAGCACCAGGTCGGCGCCGGCGGCGCCGCGGCGTTCGTGGCCGACCGGCCGCACGGCTACCGCAACCGCGGCGCCACGCCACTGCGCTTCACCATGGTGGTGGCCCAGCACGGCCTCGGCGGCCCGCCCGACCCGTCCGGCGACGGCGCCAGCTGACGTTTTCTCAGCGGTAGTGCTCCAGGGCGTCGACGGCGGTCTGGGCGAGCACCCGGACCCCGAGCGGGATCGCCCGCTCGTCCACGTCGAACACGCTGGCGTGCAGGTCCAGGTCGGTGCCTGGGATGCGCACGCCGATGCGGGCCATGGAGCCAGGCACCTCCTCCAGGTACCAGGAGAAGTCCTCGCCGCCGAGGCTCTGAGGGACCTGCTGGACGGCGCCGTCGCCGAGGACGGCCCTGCCGGCCGCCGCCATCACCTGGGTGGCCGCCTCGTCGTTGACCACCGGGGGCGAGCCACGGCGGTAGTCGAGCTCCGGGGTGACGTTGAACGGCTCGACGGTGTGCTCCAGCACCCGCTCCACCAGTTTGGGGATCTCGCCCCAGACGTTGCGGTCGAGCACCCGCAGGGTGCCCCTGGCGACCGCCGAGGTGGGGATGGCGTTGCCCACCGTGCCCGCCTGCACCGCGCCGAAGGTCATGCTCAGCCCGGCGCGCGGGTCGACCAGGCGTGAGAGCGCGGCCGGCAGGTCGGTGACCACCCGGGAGATGATGTAGACGAGGTCGGCGGTGAGGTGCGGGCGCGCGGTGTGCCCTCCCGGCCCGGTCAGGCGCACCTCGATCGAGTCGGACGCGGCCGTGACCGGCCCGACCCGGACGCCGAGCCGGCCGACGTCCAGCTTGGGTTCGCAGTGCAGGGCGTAGATCGCCGCCACCCCGTCGAGCGCGCCGGCGGCGATCACGTCAAGGGAGCCGCCCGGTATGCGCTCCTCGGCCGGCTGGAACACCAGCCGCACCCGGCCGGGCAGCCGCTCGGCCTGCTCGGCGAGGGCCAGCCCGGCGCCGAGCAGCATGGTGGTGTGCACGTCGTGGCCGCAGGCGTGGCAGACGCCCGGATTGGTCGACCGGTAGGGGACGTCCTTCTCGTCCTGCAGGGGAAGGGCGTCCAGGTCGGCGCGCAGCGCGACCACGGGCCCGCTGCCGGAGCCGACGTCGCAGACCAGGCCGGTCCCGGTCGGCAGCAGGCGGGGCCGCAGGCCCACCGCTTCCAGGCGGCGGGCCACCAGCGCGGTGGACTCGCGCTCGGCGCGTCCCAGCTCCGGGTGGGCGTGCAGGTGCCGGCGGAGGTGGACGAGCTCGGCGTCGTGGCGGGCGATGAAGCCGGTGAGGTCGAGAATCACGGCGGCCGTACCCTAGCGCAGAATCCACGTTTCGATGAAACACCTTCATGCCCTTGGTTCGCCATGGCCAGGCTTTTGGTTCCCCTCAGTCCGTAATATTGTAATCGGATGCACCCCAAGCCCATCGGCGAGCAGGTCGCCGGCTGGCTGGCCGAGCGGCTCCCCGCGAGCTGGTTCACGGACCCCGCCAAGGTCAGCGTGGACAACGAGGAGATCCTCGTGGTCGGCGAGCTGCCCGCGCCCGAGCGGCCGCGCGGCACCTCCGACGCTGCCGCCGCCCGCGCCTGCCTCGAGCAGGTCAAGCGCTTCCGCGAAGACACCCGCGAGCAGCGCATGCGCATCGCCAGCGAGGCCGAGCACCGCTTCGCACGCAAGGTCTCGTGGGGCGCCGCCTGCGGCGACCAGAAGGTCCTGTTCACCAACCTGAGCGTGCCGGTGATGACGCGCCTGCGCCTGCCGGAGCGGGCCGTGCTCGACACCCTGATCGAGGCCGGCGTGGCGCGCAGCCGCAGCGACGCCCTCGCCTGGTGCGTCCGCCTGGTCGGCAGCCACCAGGCCGACTGGATCCGCGACCTGCAGGCCGCCCTCGAGGCGGTCCAACGGGTCCGTGCGGCAGGCCCGGCGGCCGGCCAGGACTAGAAGGCCTTCCTGCCCGGATCGATCACCTTCCGCGGCGCTCCAGCCAGGAGAGCAGGGTGCGGACGGCGACGCCGGTGGATCCCTTCGGGGTGTGGGCGTCGATCTCGTCGGAGCGGGCAGGCCCGGCGATATCCAGGTGGGCCCAGGGCCGCTCGGCGACGAACTCCTCGAGGAACAGGCCGGCGTTGAGGGCGCCGCCCCAGCGCGTGCCGATGTTCTTGAGGTCGGCGACCTCGCCCTCCACCTGCTTGTGGTACTCGCGCGGCAGGGGCAGCCGCCAGGCCGGCTCGCCGGCTGCCGCGGCGGCCTCGAGCAGCTCGGCGGCGAGGGCGTCGTCGTTGCTCATCAGGCCCGTGTACTTCATGCCGAGCGCGACCATGCAGGCGCCGGTCAGGGTGGCGACGTCCACCATCGCGTCCGGCTCGCCCTCGGCGCCGTAGGCCAGGGCGTCGGCCATCACCAGGCGCCCCTCGGCGTCGGTGTTGAGCACCTCGACGGTCTTGCCGTTGCGCATGGTGAGCACGTCGCCTGGGCGGGTGGCGCTGCCCGACGGCATGTTCTCCGCGGTGGCGAGGTAGCCGGTGACGGCGACCCCGACGCCCAGGTCGGCCAAGGCGCTCATCACCCCGACGATGGCCGCTGCGCCGGACATGTCGGTCTTCATCGCCTCCATGCCCTCGGACGGCTTCAGCGACAGGCCGCCGGAGTCGAAGGTGATGCCCTTGCCAACCAGGACCACCCGGCCGAGTGGGCCCTCGGGCTCGTAGCGCAGCTCCACCAGGCGGGGCGGGTTGGCGGCTCCCTGGCCGACGCCGATGATGCCGCCGAAGCCCTCGGCGGCGAGGGCGCGCTCGTCCTTGACGGTCACGGTGACGCCCTTGTCGACCAGCCGGCGGGCGGCCTCGGCCAGGTCCTCGGGGTGGAGGCTGCTGGCCGGCTCGTTGGACAGGTCGCGCGCCAGGTTGGTGGCCCGCGCCCGGATCTCGCCCCTGGTCATGGCCGCTTCGAGGAGCGGATCCATGTCGGGCATGGACACGGTCAGCTCGGCCAGCCGGCCGCTCTCCCCGGCGCTTTCCTCGCGGGTGGCCGCCTTGTACTTGTCGAAGCGGTAGGCGCCGAGGTGGGCACCCTCGGAGACGGCCTGCACCGCACCCTCCGGGTCGTCGGGCAGGGCCTGGGCCAGGGTGGTCACCGCCCGCCGGGCACGGCCGGCGCTGCGCAGCGCGACCGCGGCGGCGCGGCGCAGCGCCTCGGTGTCGACCTGGTCGCGCTCGCCGAGGCCGACCAGGAGCAGCTCCGCGGCTGGCAGGCGCCCGAAGGTCGGCAGCACCATCGCCTGCTTGGCCTTGCCCTCGAAACCGCGCGCCTCCAGCAGCAGCTCGTGTGGCGCGCCGAGGGCGGCCAGCGCCTCGCCGGCGCCGGGACCGAGGTCGCGGCCGGCGAACACCGGGACGACCAGCAGGTCGGCGTCGGCGCGGAGGGCATCGGAGTTGGCAACTGCGACCTTGACCATCGATCCTCCACCTGGGCACGTGCGGCGGGCGAGCCGTCGGCGCGGCAGCGCGGCGGGCGAGCCGTCGCCGGCGCCTCGGCGCCGCACAGTCTAGTCTGGCCCGCGAGCATCGGGGCACCCAGGTCCCGACCGGTGCGCCGCAGCGCAACAGACGCGGCCTCCACGGTCGGAACGGGCCGGGCGGCGGACCGAGCCGGGAGGACGGTGGATGCAGCGGCGCCATCTGGCCGAGGTGATCGCGTTCGACGAGCGGCGCATGGCCAAGCACCGCCTGTTCGAGACCGACCGCACCCTCACCGACCTCTACTGCCTCGACCCCGGTCAGGAGCAGCACCTCCACGTCCACGAGAGCTCCGACAAGGTGCTGGTGGTGATGGCGGGGCGGGTGCTCGCCACGGTCGGCGAGGACAGCGCCGAGCTGGTCCAGTACGAGGCGCTGCTGGTCCCGGCGGGCGCGACGCACGCGCTCAAGAACCTCGGCCCCGACCCGGCAGTGCTGCTGGTGTTCGTGGGCCCGAGGATCGGCTGACCATCCGGAGGGAACCGTGGAGTACTTCTTCTACTGCCGCGACAAGCCGGGCAGCCAGGCGCTGCGCGAGGAGCTCGCCGAAGCCCACTGGTCGTTCATGGACGGGTACGCCGGGGCGATGATCGCGCGCGGCCCGACCCTGACCAGCGACCGGCAGGCGGCGACCGGCAGCATGCACATGGTCGACCTGCCCGACGCCGAGGCGGCGCGGGTGTTCGCCTTCGATGAGCCGTACTACCAGGCTGGCGTCTTCGGCGAGGTGCTGGTGCGCCGCTGGCGCAACGCGCTGGGAGGCACCATGTGGGACTTCGAGGGGGACCCGTCCGTCGAGCGGCGCTTCCTGGTCATCGGTCACGGCAAGCCGGGGACGAGCAGCCAGCGCGCGGCGCTGCTCGGCGAGCACCGCCGCTACTTCGTCGACCGGGGCTACCAGCGGCGCTTCATCGAGCGCGGGCCGCTGCTCTCCGACGACGGCACGGCGTGGGTCGGCAGCGCGATGCTGGTCGAGCTGCCGGACCGTGCCGCCGTCGACGCAATGCTGGCGGACGAGCCCTACGTGCGGGCCGGCCTCTACGCCCACGTCGAGGTGCACGACTGGCAGTTCGGCGGCCGGCCCGCCTGATCCCGGTGGTCCTAGTCCGCCTCGGCGAAGAAGCGCGCCAGCAGCTCCCCGACCTGCTGCGGGGCCTCCTCCTGGAGGAAGTGGCCGCAGTCGGGAAGCACGGTGGCCACGGCCTGCGGCAGGTCCCGCTCGACGCGGGCCATGGTGGCGGCCACGTCGGGCAGGACCTGGTCGCGCGCGCCGTAGACGATGCGGACCGGCATGCGCAGCTCGTGCAGGCGCCTGCCGACCTCGGCGAACCCCTCCAGCTCGAGCTGGATCCCCGCGGCCGCGAGGGCACGCCGCGACTCCTCGGTGCGGAACGGCTTGCGGACGGCCTCGAGCAGCTCGTCGGTCAGGTGCGACTGGTCGGCGAGCCCGAGCCGCATGACCGACTCCAGGCCCTCCGGGCTGGTGAGCTGGCCGCGTGACTCGCGCCTGCTCAGCAGCTTCACGAACTCCAGCACCGCGTCCGAGAGCTCCGGGTACAGCAGCGTGTTGAGCAGCGCGAGCCTGGTCACGCGCTGCGGGTTGCGGATGGCCCAGCGGACCCCGACCGGTCCGCCGAGGTCGTGGACGGCGATCGCGGTGCGGTCGATGCCGAGCTCCGCGAGCAGCACCTCGATGGTGCGCTCGAACAGGGCGAAGTCGTAGCGCCGGTCGAGTGGCTTGTCCGACGCGCCGAAGCCGGGCAGGTCGACCGCCACGGCGCGGTTGGACCGGGCGATCGGGACCATCACCTCGCGCCAGAGGTACGAGGAGGTCGGCCAGCCGTGCAGCAGCAGCACCGCCGGGCCGGCTCCCAGCTCGCGGTAGGCGACACGGAGACCGTCCACGGCCACCGTGCCCGTCGTTGCGGTCGTCGCCATCCGTCGTACCTCCTTGCCGTCAGCTAACAAACCGACTGATGGTTTGGAACCTTAGCAGACCGGCGGTCGGTATACCATCGGCGCATGGCGGACCTCCGGATCGAGAAGGGCAGGGCGACGCGCGAGCGCCTGATCCAGGCCGGGCGCGAGCTCTTCGGCGCGCGCGGCTACGAGGACACCTCGATCGGCGCGATCCTCGAGGCGGCCGGGGTCACGCGAGGCTCCCTCTACCACCACTTCGAGACCAAGGAGGCGCTGTTCGACGCCGTGCTCGACCGCGTGGTGGCCGAGATCGCGGCCACGGCCGCGCAGGCGGCACGGGCCGCGCCCGACCCGGTCGCGAGCCTCCGCGCCGGCTTCGCCGCCTGGCTGAGGATGGCGCTCGACCCGGGCGTGCAGCGGATCGCCCTGCTCGACCCGCCCTCCGTGGTCGGCTGGACCAGGTGGCGCGAGATCGACGAGCAGCACATCCTCGGCGGCCTGCGAGCCACCATGCGACGGCTCGCCCGCCAGGGCCGGCTGCCGCCGGGCGACGTGGACCTCTACGCCCACATGCTGCTCGCCGCGGTCAACGAGGCGGCCCTGCTGATCGCACGGGCCGACGACCCGGCGGCGGCGCTGGCGACCGGTCAGGCGGCCGTGGACGCGCTGATCGACCGCCTGACCGGGTAGGGCCAAGGGGCGTCCCGGCCGGGTTGGGCCGTCACTACCCCTTCCGGGTGGGCAGCGGCGGGTCCCCCGGGGCGACCGGTGTCCTACCTGGTGGTGGCGGTGGCGCCTGGGTTGGCCGGCTGCCGGGTGGGGCTGCGGTCTCACCGTGCAGCGCGCCGATGGTGCGCGCCGCGGTGAGCAGCACGAACAGCCAGGCGGCGCCGAGGGTGAGCGCGCCGAGCACGTCAGTGAGCCAGTGCGCACCCAGGTACAGCCGCGACAGGCCGACCAGGCCGGCCAGCAGCGCCGCGGCGGTCCACAGCGTGACCTTGCGGCCCCATCGGGGGGTGTCGGCGGCCAGCAGGGCGGCGAGCATGCCGTACACCGCGGCGGCCTTGGTGGCGTGGCCGGACGGGAAGGCGTAGCCGGTCCAGTGGCCGATCGCCTGGGCGGCCGGCGGTCGCGCCCGGCCAGTGAGGTCCTTGACGGTGTCCGAGAGTACCCAGGCGCCCAGGTCGGCGGCGGCCAGCAGCCACAGCGGCCGCCAGGTGCGCGCCCGCGCCCACCAGGCCAGCCCGGCGAGCAGGACCAGGCCGATCAGCACGGCGCCGTTGCCGAGGTTGGTGGCGCCGCGCATGAGGGGGGTGAGCCAGGCCTCGCGGTGGGCGAGGAAGAAGCGCTGGACCGGCCCGTCCAGCAGGGCGCCCTCGTCGCCGGCGAGCACGTCCTGCAGCACCGCGCCGAAGGCCCAGCCGGTCCCGACCAGGGCCAGCACGCTGACGGTCAGCGACAGGCCCAGTGCCCCACCCGGCCGCAGCCGCTCGGCCAGGAACGCCAGCTGCCGCTGGTAGCGGGCGCGCAGCCGCGCGACCCATGGGCGGTCGAGCTGCCGGTCGGCCGCCTCGCGCAGCCGCTCGGGGTGGCGGGCCACCCAGCGGGCGGCCACCACCACCGCGCCCACCACGACGACCAGGATCAGCAGCAGCAGGCTGGCCCGACCAGCGGCCCGCTCGACCCGCTGGTAGGAGCCGCCGGCCAGGTAGCCGAGCAGCACGAACCCGGGTGCCCAGATGACCCCGCCGGCCGCGTTCCACGGCAGGAACGTGCGGTAGGGCATGCGGGACATGCCGGCCAGGGCCGGCACCAGCGCGCGGAGCAGGCCGACGAAGCGGCCCAGGAACACCGCCCGGCCGCCCTTGGCGCGCAGGTAGGCCTCGCCCTTGGCCCAGCGGTCCTCGCCGACGCGGCGGCCGAGGCGGCTGTGCTTGAGCGGCTCGCCGAACACCCGGCCGACTTGGTAGCCGACTGAGTCGCCCACCACCGCGCCGACCGCGCCGGCCGCCATCATTACGGCGAGGCTCACGCGTCCCTGGTAGGCGAGGAAGCCGCCCAGCAGCATGGCGGTCTCCCCGGGGATGGCCAGGCCGACGAAGGCGGCCGACTCGGCGGCGGCGAGCAGCCCAAGGATGAGGTAGGCCCAGGGGCTGGCCAAGCGGGCGGCGGTGTCGAGCAGCCCGCTCACCGGCGCGCCTGCCACGTGGTCCGCATCAGCAGTGTCCTTGCCACGGCCCGCCGCCACCGAGCTTCCTGTTACCAGCAGGTGGCTACCAGGCGGTTTACTGGCGGATCGTAACACCGGATACAATCCGGGGTCGTCCGTGGAGGAGGTGCCCATGCGCTGGACCGTGCTGATCGTTCGGCTGCCGGCCGACCCGTCCCGCCACCGGGTCGCGGTCTGGCGGGAGCTGCGCCGGGTTGGCGCGCTGTCGCTCGGCCAGGGCGTGTGGGCCCTCCCCGCCACGCCCGCGTTCACCGCCGGGCTGGACCGGGCAGTGCGGCTGGCCAAGCGCGGCGACGGCGAGGTCGTGTTGCTGGACGCGGCCGGCCGCGACGAGGCCCACGCCGCCCGCCTGGAGGGGCTGTTCACCGCCGCCCGCGAGGCGGAGTGGGCGGAGTTCGTGGCCGAGTGCGGCAAGTACGAGGTCGAGCTCGACAAGGAGATCCGTACGCAGAAGTTCACCCTGGCCGAGCTGGACGAGGAGGAGCAGAGCCTGGAGCGGCTGCGCCGCTGGTACCGCGACATCAAGGTCCGCGACCTGTTCGGCGCCCCCTCCGCCGCCGAGGCCGAGCAGCGCCTCAAGCACTGCGCCGAGCGGCTCGAGGACTACGCCGACCGCGTCTACCAGGCCGTCCACCAACCCTGACCCGCCGACGGCGGGGTCACCGACCAAGGAGCGTCGTCCCTGGTGCTCAGCTACCTGCAAGCGATCGTGATCGGCATGCTGCAGGGCGTCACCGAGCTGTTTCCCGTCTCCAGCCTAGGCCACGCGGTGCTGGTCCCGGCGTGGCTTGGCTGGCACGACCTCGTCGGCCAGCAGTCCGCCGCCGAGTCCCCCTACCTGGCGTTCCTCGTCGGCCTGCACGTGGCCACGGCGCTGGCGCTGCTGGTGTTCTTCCGCGCCGAGTGGGTCCGCATCGTCGCGGGACTGTGGCGCTCCGTGCGTCGCCGCGGGATCGAGACCACCGACGAGCGGCTCGGCTGGCTGCTGGTCGTGGCCACGATCCCCGCCGGGCTGGTCGGCGTCGCGTTCGAGCACGCCCTTCGCACCCTGTTCGCCAAGCCGCTGGCCGCGGCCGTCTTCCTCACCTGCAACGGGCTCCTCCTGCTGGCCGGGGAGCGGCTGCGCCGACGGACGACCAGCCGCCAGGAGCTGGCCGCGCGCCTGGATCCCGCACGGCTCCACGCCGCCGTCGGCCTCGCCGAGCATGGCGCTGCCGGGCAGCAGCCAGCCAGCGCGCGGCTGGCCAGCTTGGCGCTCGGCGAGGCGGTGCTGATCGGCTCGACGCAGATCCTGGCGTTCTTCGCCGGCATCAGCCGCTCCGGGGTGACCATGGTCGCCGGGCTGCAGCGCGGCCTAGACCACGAGGACGCGGCCCGGTTTGCGTTCTTGCTCGCCACCCCGATCATCCTGGCCGCCGGCCTCTACAAGCTGCCCGACCTGCTCGGCCCGCTCGGCAACGGCATCCGCGGCCAAGTGCTGGCCGGCAGCCTGGTCGCCGGGGTGGCCGCCTACGCCTCGGTCCGCTTCCTGACCCGCTGGTTCACCACCCGCACGCTCACCCCGTTCGCGACCTACTGCCTGGTCGCCGGGGTGCTCTGCGTGATCCGGTTCGCCTGACCAGCCAGCGGCGCCCCGCCAAGCTCGGCCGCTGGTCCCGTCCGTGGACGTAACGCAAGCTACACTCTGGCACGTAACATAGCGAGCTGTACCACGTCACCTTGACGCCCTGGCCGCGGGAGGACGAGCCATGCAGCCCGGCACCCTGACCCTGACCGAGCGCCTCCGAGAGGCGGCCATCGCCCGCGGCGAGGAGCTCCTCGCCGAGCTGCCAGCCACCCTGCGGCGGCTGCGCTTGTTCCTGCTCGTGCTGACAGTCAGCGTGCCCGCCTTCCTGCTCGCATGCCTGGCGCTGCTGGCCTGGCGCCTGCTCGGCTAAGCGACGGCGTTGACCGAACCCGGCCGCCCTCCACACCAGACGCGCCAGCGCCGCCAACATCGTCGTCTGGCAGACCGGGACAGTGTGCGCGCTGCCCAGGCTGCCGCGCGACCGCACATCCGGGCCGTGTTCTGCAGCGACCGTCGCTCCCCGCCTGCCGCTCCCGCCGCGCGACCCTGGACCCCCACCGGGCGGGCCTGCTGTCCTGCCTACAGGTGCAGGCCCAGCAGGCGGTCGACGTAGGCGCGGTAGGCACGCAGGGCGACGCGCAGGTCCTCGGTGGACGGCTCCTCGCCGGCGAGGGCGTCGTCGAGCTGCTCCCGTTCGGCGTGGAGCGACTCGAGCACCTTCTGGTGCAGCGCCTCGACCAGCTCGCCGGCCTGCTCGACGGCCTGGCGTGGCTCGTCGACGAAGCCGGCCTGGATGTCGAGGAACTGCCGCCTGACGGCCTCGGCGTCCGTCGCCAGCAGCGCGCCGGAGCGGGGCGCGGGGGTGGCGTCGGCGGATGCCACCGCGGTCCCGGCGCTCGGGGCTTCGGGCTCGCCACCCTCGACCTGCGCCGCGGCGGCCTCGTCGGAGCGGGGCAGCGGCGTGGCGGGGGCGAGGGTCGTGCCGGCGGAGGGCTCCTCGTCTTCGTCCTCGTCCTCGTCGATCTCGTCGGGCGGGGGGCTGATGTCGACCGTGGCCGTGCCGACGGGCCCGACCTCCTCCTCGTCCTCGTCCTGGTCCTGCTCGTCCTCGTCTGCCGCCTCGGCCACTGGTGCGCCGACCCCGTAGGCCTGGGGCGCCTCGTCGGCCGCATCGTCCGCCGCCTCGTCGGGGCGCTCGGCGTCGTCGTCCCGGTCGTCGGCCGGGGGGAACAGGACCGTGGCCCTGCCGTCGCCCTCCTCGCGGGTGGCTTCGCGCAAGCGCTCGACGCGCTCGGCGGCCTCGGCATCGGCCAGGTCGCGCTCGTCCTCGTCGTCCTCGTCGTCCTCGGTGAGGTCGATCTCACGGACGTCGGCGCGCTGCGGCGAACTGGGCGGCTCGTCCCCACGCTGCCCGGTCACCCCCGGGCCACGGCGGGACGCGGGGTCGTCCTCGCCGAAACTGAATCCGTAGCGTTCGGTCATCGTGCCTCCTCGACGGAGTGATCGGCCTTTTCGGTGGCGTCACCGACCTCGAGCAGCTCCTCGAAGAGGGAGCGGTAGTGCACCAGCGCCTGGCGCAGGTCCTCGGTGCCGGCCTCCGAGCGGTCGTTCGCGCTGGCGACGACGCGGGCGGCACGGTAGTCCTGGACCAGGCGCGGGTGGTCGACGGAGAGGTCGGCGCTGCTGACGCGCTGCAGCGAGGTAGCAGCCCGTTGCTCGAAGTCCTCGACGGGATAGCCGCGTGCCCGCATGACCTCGACGACCAGCCGGTCCGCCTGGCGCGTCGCCTCCCGCGGGGCGTCCACGAAGCGGGCCTGGGTGCGGCGCCAGGTCTCCAGGTAGCGGGCGCGGGCGGCCAGGTCGAGCGGGACCACCTCGATCCGCTCGCGGTGGCGCGGCTCCTGCTCGGCGGTGATCTGGTCGCGACTGGCCTCCACCGTGCGCTGGTGCTCGGGGCCGAGGCGCTCCCGCAGGCGCGCAGTGCGCCGCCGCCGTGCCACCAGCAACGTGGCCGCGGCGAGGGCGAGCACCAGCAACAGCACGACGAGGGCGATCACACCAGCGCTCATGACTTGCTCCTCGGCGAACCTGGGACGGCCGATCCCGGCGCGGCGAGCGGTCCTCGGCTCGCGCCAGGTGCATCCCAGTCCGGTAACCCGGCGGGGTCCGCGCTAACGTGACGAGTGCGCCAGCACCAACCGCCAAAACACTCGCACCAACGCGAGGCCGCCCGCAAGACGGCCAGGCTGGAGGGACCGCAGCGAAATGGACGTCCATCACTCCGCCGCCCAAGGATTCGAACGCGCCGCCGATGCCTACGAGCGCGGCCGCCCCGGCTACCCCGAGCCGGCGGTCGCCTGGCTGGCCGAGGCGCTCGGCATCGGCCACGGCCTGGCCGTGGTCGACCTGGCCGCCGGGACCGGCAAGCTGACCAGGCAGCTCCTGCCGTTCGGGGCCGAGCTGGTCGCGGTCGAGCCCGTGGCGGGCATGCGTGCCAGGCTGGCCACCGCGCTACCGGGGGTGCGGGTCGAGACGGGCACGGCCGAGGCCCTGCCCCTTGGGGACGGGGTGGCCGACGCGGTGGTGGTGGGCCAGGCGTTCCACTGGTTCGACGGCGCCCGCGCCCTGGCCGAGATCCACCGGGTCCTGCGCCCCGGCGGCGGCCTCGGGCTCATCTGGAACGTGCGCGACGAGTCGGTGCACTGGGTGGCGGAGATGACCAGGATCATCGAGCCGCACCGCGGCGACGCGCCGCGCTACCAGAGCGGTCGCTGGCGCGAGGCGTTCGCCGCCACCAGCCTGTTCCAGCCGCTGCGCCAGCACAGCTTCAGCCACGCCCAGCGTGGGGACCGCGCCATGGTGCGCGACCGTATGGGCTCGGTCAGCTTCGTGGCCAGCCTCGACGAGGCCGTACAGGCCGGCGTGCTGGCCGAGCTCGACGAGCTGCTCGACAACCACCCGGCGCTGCGCGGCCGGCCCACCGTGACGCTCCCCTACCGCACCGACGTGTTCTGGACCTTCCGCGTGCCGTAGCTTCCCCCTACCCTCACCTTCGCTCGGCGCGGCGGCCGTAGTCGACCAGCTGGCGGGCGGCCTCGGTGACCTCGGATGGATCGGTGGTCTCCTGGGTCCACCAGGCGCCGAGCTGGTCCTGCTCGTAGCGCGGCAGCACGTGCAGGTGGAGGTGGAAGACGGTCTGGTGGCCGACGGTGCCGTCGGTGTTGCACTGCAGCAGGTCGACGCCGTGGGCCTTGAGCCCGCCGGCGACCCAGACCGCCATGCGCCTGGCGGTGTCGGCCACCGCGAGCCAGTCATGGGGCTCTGCCGAGATCACGTCGGCCACGTGGGTGCGCGGGACCACCAGCAGGTGGCCGAAGGTGGCCGGGTTGATGTCCATGAAGGCGACCGTGTGGTCGTCCTCGTAGACGTGGTCGGCTGGCAGCTCGCCGGAGACGATCTCGCAGAACACGCACTCGCGCAGCACGCAGCCCTCCTCTTCGGTCACCCGAGTCATCAAGGCGTCCGGAGACCGGGCACCCCGGGCATGCCGAGGTGAGAACGCTGCCGGCTCCTTGGGTCATTAAACGGCGCCGGCTCGGAAAATCCAAGCAGGTGAGCGGTGCTATCCACCGATCTGGGACATACCGCGGGCCGGCTGCACGAAGTCCGGCTCGTTGATGCGGTGGCCCCACTGCTTGCGCGCGACCGCGTCGAGGTACACCCGGGCGACCGCCTCGTCGTCCCCGCCAGCGCGCAGCGCCGCCCGCAGGTCGTACTCGGTGTTGGCGAACAGGCAGGTGCGCACCTGCCCGTCCGCGGTCAGGCGGATGCGGTCGCACTGGGCGCAGAACGCCCGCGTCACCGAGGCGATCACGCCGACCGCGCCATGCCCGTCGGCGTAGCGGTAGCGCTCTGCCGGCGCGCTGCCCCTGGGCCCCGACGGCGCCACCAGCCCGAACGCCTGGTCGAGGCGGGCGAGGATCTCACCGGCGGGGACCACCTGGTCGCGGGTCCAGTCGCCGGGCGCGTCGAGCGGCATGAACTCGATGAAGCGCAGCTCGACGCCCAGCTCGCGGGCCCAGGCGGCCATCGGCTCGAGCTCGTCGTCGTTGAAGCCGCGCACCACCACCGTGTTGATCTTCACCGGGTGGAGGCCGGCGGCCAGGGTGGCGTCGATGCCGGCGAGGACCCGGTCGAGCCCGTCCCGGCGGGTCATGTCCTTGAAGCGCTCGCGGCGCAGCGAGTCCACGCTGATGTTGGCGCGGTCGAGGCCCGCCGCGGCGAGCGGGGCGGCCAGCCGGTCCATCAGGTAGCCGTTGGTGGTCAGGGAGAGCTCGACCCCGAGCCCGGAGAGGGCGCCGACCACGTCGACCAGGTCGCGCCGGAGGGTGGGCTCGCCGCCGGTGACGCGGATGGTGCGCACGCCCAGCTCCACCGCGACCCGCAGGGCACGGACCAGCTCCTCGTGGCTGAGCACGTCGCTGGCGGGCAGCCACGGCAGCCCTTCGGCGGGCATGCAGTACAGGCAGCGGAAGTTGCAGCGGTCGGTGACCGAGACCCGCAGGTCGCGCACGACCCGCCCGAAGCTGTCGACCATCACCCGGTGGTCGTCGACCCTAGCGCCCACCAGGGACCTCCTCCGCCAGCGCCGTGTCGGGCAGGCCGACCCAGCGGCCCCCGCCGGCCCAGCGCTCCTTCTTCCAGATCGGCACGGTGCGCTTCAGCTCGTCGATCAGCTCGCGGCAGCCGGCGAACGCCTCGGCCCGGTGCGGCGCGGCCGCGGCCACGATCACGCTCGGCTCGGCACGGGGCACCGCGCCGACGCGGTGGGCCAGGTAGACGGCGCCGAGCCCGTGACGGGCGGCGGCCGCCCGCGCGACCCGCTCCAGCGCCGGCCTGGCCAGCTCCTGGTAGGCCTCGTACTCCAGCTCCTCGACCTCACGTCCCTGGTTGGGGCTGCGGGTGGTGCCGACGAACAGGGCCGTGCCACCGCACGCCGGCGAGACGACCGCCGCGAAGGCCGCGTCGAGCGAGAGCGCCCCCCCGGTGAGTAGCACCGTCACCTTCGCCCGCCCGTCCATTCCGTCCATGGTCATCGCACCGTACACCGGCCCCCAGATGCCCGCAGCAGTTCATCCGGCACCGAGGATCCCGCCGAGCCAACCCGGGGCCCAAGCAGGGATCCCGCCAAGGGACCCGATGGAGGGGTCCGGGGGGGAGCTGTCTTCGGGCTCCCCCCCGGGTGGATCAAGCCCGCTAGTCCAGGCATGCGGCGAGGGCCTCCAGGCTCTCTAGGTTGTGGCCTGGTAGGAAGCGGTCGACGTGGGGGAGGGCGGCGCTCATGCCGCGGGCGAGGGGCTGGTAGCGCGGGCTGCCCTTGAGGGGGTTGACCCAGACGAGGCGGTGGGCGAGGCGGCCGAGCCGGGCCATCTGCACGGCGAGCAGCTCAGGCTCGCCCCGTTCCAGCCCGTCCGAGCACAGCACCACCACCGAGCCGCGCAGGAAGGCGTGCTGCCCGTAGCGGTCGAGCAGCTCCTTGAGCGAAGCGCCGATGCGGGTGCCACCGTCCCAGTCGCTCACCCTGTCGGCCACCTCGCGCAGCGCCCTGTCCGGCTCGGCGGCGCGCAGCGCCCTGGTCACCCGCGTCAGCCGGGTGCCGAAGCAGAACACCTCGACGCGCCTGCCCGCGTGGATGGCGGCGAAGCCGAACTGCATCAGCGCCCGCGAGTAGGTCGACATCGACCCTGAGACGTCCAGCACCAGCACCAGCGGGCGCGGCTTGCGGCGACGCTCGCGCCAGGCGCGGCGGAAGGGCTCGCCCTGGGTGCGCAGCGAGCCGCGCAGGGTGCGGCGCTGGTCGAAGCGCCGCCCGTAGGGCGACGGCCGCCAGCGGCGCGCGTGCCTGGTGGGCAGGTCGAGGGCCAGCTCGCGGATGACGGCGTAGGCGGCGCGCCGCTCCTCCTCGCTCAGCTCCGCGAACGACTTCGAGCGCAGCACCTCCGCGCCCGAGGCCAGCACGCCGACGACGGCCTCGCCGCCGTCGCCGCCCTCGTCCGCGACCCGCCAGGCCTCCTCCTGGACGCCCTCTTCGAGGATCACCTCGATCTCGGCGGGCGCCTGCACGGTCGGCACCCAGCCGGCGACGGTCGCGAGGACCTCGTCCCTCGCGTCCGGGAACCAGGCCCGGAAGGCCTCGTCGTAGGCGGCGAGCTGCTCGCGGCGGGCCACCATGGCGACCCGGCCGGCCCAGTAGAGGCCGTCGCGGTCGAGCCCGCCGCCGTCGGCGAGCGCGGCGACGGCGCGGCAGAACACCAGGATGCGCCCGGTGCCGACGGGCAGGCCGCGGGCGCGGAGCAGGCGGCCGAAGCCGACCAGCCGCTCCAGGGCGGCGCCGGCGACGGCGCTGGCGGCCGGGTCGCTCACGCTCACGTGTCCCCGAGCACCTGGTCGAGGTGGGCGCGGACGAGCTGCATGTCGTCGTGGTCCTTGATGAGGGCGCCGAGGGTGGCCGTGGCGGCCTCCGCCTCGAGCCGGTCGGCGCCGAAGAACGCGAGCGCCTTGGACCAGTCGATCGTCTCGGCCACACCGGGCCGCTTGGCCACGTCCATCTCCCGCAGCCTGGCCACGGCCGCCGCCACTTGGCGGGCCAGCGCCTCTGGCACCTCCGGGGCGCGCACGCGCACGATCTCGACCTCCCGCTCCACCGACGGGTGGTCGATCCAGTGGTACAGGCAGCGGCGCTTGAGCGCGTCGTGCAGCTCGCGGGTGCGGTTGGAGGTGATCACCACCGCCGGCGGACGGCCGGCGTCCACCCGGCCGATCTCCGGGATGGTGACCGCGAACTCGGAGAGCACCTCGAGCAGGAAGGCCTCGAACTCGTCGTCGGCCCGGTCGAGCTCGTCGATCAGCAGCACCGCCGTCGACCCCGCCCGCACCGCGGCGAGCAGCGGCCGCTCCACCAGGAACTCGGGGCCGAACAGGTCGCCGACCCCCTGCTCGCCGAGCTGGGCCGCCCGGACCGCGATCAGCTGGCGCGAGTAGTCCCACTCGTACAGTGCCTGGCTGGCGTCGATGCCCTCGTAGCACTGCAGCCGCACCAGCTGCCGGCCGAGCAGCTCGGCGAGCACCTTGGCGACCTCGGTCTTGCCGACCCCGGCCTCCCCCTCGAGCAGCAACGGCTTGTCGAGGGCGAGCGCCAGCCACACGGCCGTGGCCAGGCCGTGGTCGGCCAGGTAGGCGTGCTCACGCAGGGCCGCGCCGAGCTCGTCGACGGAGGAGACGGGGAGGGCGCCCGGCCCGGCACCCTCCCCGGCCGGCGTGTCGCTGGCGGTCAGCGTGCCGCCGCCTCCTCGAGTGCCCGGCGGGTCAGCACCAGGGCGAGGTGGCGACGGTACTCCGCGCTGGCCAGCGCGTCGTTGGGCGGGTTGGTGCCCTCCAGGGCGTGCTCGGCCGCCGCGGCCGGTGCGGCCCCGCCGGCGAGCGCCTCCTCCACCGCGCCGGCTCGCAGCGGGGTCTCGCCCATATTGGTCAGCGCGACCGCGGTGCGGCCGTTGCGGACCTGGGCGGCCACCCCGACGATGGCCCAGTCCTGGGCGCGCGGGTTGAACTTCTGGTAGGACCAGCCACCCGTCACCTTCGGCACGCGGATCTCGGTGAGCAGGTCCTGCGGCCCGAGCGCGCTCTCGAAGATGCTGTGGAAGAACTCGCGCGCCGCCACCGTGCGGTCGCCGGCGGGCCCGTGGACCACCAGCTCGGCGTCGAGCGCCACCAGCACGGTCGGGATGTCGGAGGCGGGGTCGGCGTGGGCCACCGAGCCGCCGATGGTGCCCCGGTGGCGGACCTGCGGGTCGCCGATCTCGCCGGCGGTGTGCGCGAGCAGCGGGCAGTGCTGGCGCAGCAGCTCGCTGCGGTGCACCTGGCTGTGGGTGGCGAGGGCGCCGACCGCCAGGGTGTCGCCGTTCTCGCGCACGTAGTCGAGGTCGCGCAGGCGGCCGATGTCGACCACCACCGACGGCGCGGCCAGGCGCAGCCGCATCAGCGGCAGCAGCGAATGCCCGCCGGCCAGCAGCTTGGCGTCCTCGCCGTGCTGCCCGAGGAGGGCGACGGCGTGGTCGGCCGACTCGGCCACTTCGTAGTCGAACGGCGCCGGGATCACTGCGCACCCCCCTCGCTGAGCTGGCCGACCTCGCCCTGGCCGTTGCCGCGGGCGTTCTGGATCGCCCGCCACACCCGCTCGGCGCTGACCGGCAGGTCGACGAAGCCGACCCCGACCGCCTGCACGGCGTCGGCGACGGCGTTGACGACCGCCGGCGGGGCCGCGATCGTGCCGGCCTCGCCGATGCCCTTGACGCCCAGCGGGTTGGTCGACGACGGGGTGACGGTGCGGTCGAGCGTGAACGAGGGCAGCTCGGCCGCTGACGGCACCCTGTAGGTGGTCATGTTGCCGGTCACCAGGACGCCGTTGTCGTCGTAGACGGCCTCCTCGTAGAGGGCCTCGGCGATGCCCTGGGCGACGCCGCCGTGCACCTGCCCGTCGACGATCATCGGGTTGATGATGGTGCCGCAGTCGTCGACCGCCACGTACTTCACGATCTGGACGGAGCCGGTCTCCTGGTCGACCTCGACCACGCAGATGTGGGCGCCGGCGGGGAAGGTGAAGTTGGGCGGGTCCCAGACCGCGGTGGCGAACAGCCCTGGCTCCTCCTCGCTGGGAAGGGCGTGGGCGGTCCAGGCGGTGAAGGCGATCTCCGGGATCGTCTTGGCCTTGTCGGGCGCGCCGGCGACCTGGAACTTGCCGTCGAGCCACTGCAGGTCGTCCTCTGACACCTCCAGCTCGTGGGCGGCGATGCGCTTGGCCTTGGCGCGGATCTTCTCGGCCGCCTTGAACAGGGCGGTGCCGCCGACCGAGACGCTGCGGCTGCCGTAGGTGTCCATGCCGACCGGCGAGACGGCGGTGTCGCCGTGCAGCACCTCGACGTCGTCCGGGTCGACCCCGAGGGCGTCGGCGGTGATCTGCGACCAGGTGGTGACGTGCCCCTGGCCGTGCGGCGAGGTGCCGGTGATGACGGTGACCTTGCCGGTCGGGTGGCAGCGGATGGTGGCGGCGTCCCAGCCGCCGGCGCCGTACTTGAGCGCGGCGAGCACCTGGGACGGGGCCAGGCCGCACATCTCGATGTAGGTCGAGATGCCGATGCCGAGCAGCTTGCCGTGGCCGTCCACGGCCGCCGCCTGGTTGCGCTCGGCCTGCTCGCGGCGCACCTCGTCCCAGCCGACCAGCTGCTTGGCCCTGGCGAAGCTGGCCGCGTAGTCGCCCGAGTCGAAGGCGAGGCCGCTGGCGACCGTCTTGGCCTCGGTGAACGGCGGGATGAAGTTGATCTCGCGGATCTCGTCGGTGCCCTTGCCGACGCGCTTGGCCAGGGCGTCCATGATCCGCTCGACGGCGTAGGTCGCCTCGGGCCGGCCAGCGCCACGGTAGGCGTCGGTCGGCGTCTTGTTGGTGTACACGCCGGTGCACTCGAAGCCGTACGCCTGGCAGTCGTAGGGGCCGTGGTACAGCCAGGCGCCGAGCAGCGGGATGCCGGGCGTGACCAGCTGGGAGTAGGCGCCGAAGTCGGCGATCAGCTTGACCCGCGTGGCCAGCAGCCTGCCGTCCTCGTTCGCGGCCACCTCCATGTCCTGGATGACGTCGCGGCCGTGGATGGTGGCCAGGTAGTTCTCCGAGCGCTCCTCGATCCACTTGACCGGCACGCCAAGGCGCTTGGCGACCGCGACCGCGATCGCCTCCTCGGCGTAGAAGTTCAGCTTGGAGCCGAAGCCGCCGCCGACGTCGGGCGCGATCACCCGGATCTTGCCCTCGTGGATGCCCATCACCAGGGCCATCAGGGTCTTGAGGATGTGGGGGATCTGGGTGGCCGAGTAGATGGTGTACTCGCCCTGGGCGGGCACGGGCGCGACCACCACGCCGCGGGGCTCGATCGCGTTGGGGATCAGGCGCGGGTGGTAGTAGCGCTGCTTCACCACCACCGGGGCCTCGTCGAAGATGCGGTCCACCTCGCCGGCGGAGAAGCCCCAGGTGTACATCCGGTTGGTGCCGAGCTCGTCGTGGACCAGCGGGGCGCCGTCGGCGAGCGCCTCCTCGGCGCGGGTCAGCACCGGCAGCTCGTCGTAGTCGACCTCGACCGCCTCGATCGCGTCGGCGGCGTGCTCGCGGCTGTCGGCCACCACCACGGCCACGATCTCGCCGGAGTAGCGGACCTTGTCCTTGGCCACCGGCCAGTGGTCGGCGATGCGCGGGTCGGCGGTGTTCTCCTCCGGCAGCACGCGGTCGGCGATCGGCCAGGCGCACGGCATCGCCGAGGCCCACTCCGAGGCCAGGTCCTGGCCGGTGAAGGCGGCCACGACCCCTGGCATCCTGGTCGCCGCCGAGACGTCGACCTTGGTCAGGTTGGCGTGGGCGACCGGGGAGCGCACCAGCGAGATCCACTTCATCCCGGGCACGGTGATGTCGTCGACGAAGCGGCCCTGCCCGGTGAGCAGCTCCGGGTCCTCCTTGCGCAGGACGCCGCCGCCGACCCAGCGCTTGGCGGCCTCTTGGTCAGCTACCTGGGTCATCAGGAGCCTCCCTGCAGGCTGGCCGATTGACGGAGCTTGCCGGCCGCATCCTGGATCGCCACGACGATGTTCTGGTAGCCGGTGCAGCGGCAGAGGTTGCCCTCGAGGCCGAGGCGGACCGCCTCGTCCGTCATGGGCGTGCCGTCCTGGATCAGCCCCAGCCCGGCCATGATCATGCCGGGGGTGCAGTAGCCGCACTGCAGGCCGTGGTTCTGCCTGAAGGCCTCCTGCAGGGGGTGCAGCTCGCCGTTGGAGGCGAGGCCCTCGATGGTGGTGATCTCGCAGCCGTCGGCCTGCACCGTGAGCATCGTGCAGGACTTCACCGACTCGCCGTCCACCAGGACGGTACAGGCCCCGCAGGACGACGTGTCACAGCCCACGTTGGTGCCGGTGAGACCGAGCGTCTCCCGCAAGAAGTAGACGAGCAACTGTCGAGGCTCGACCTCTGCCTCGCGCTGTACCCCGTTGACCGCACAGGTGATGCGCCTCAAGGGCCGCCACCTCCTCCCTCCCCGGCGGTCGGAGGATTGGCCCGGCCGCAGCGCAGCCCTGAGCCCGCCCCCCGGCACACCGACGTTGGCCGCCGCTGGTCGACCCCTCGCACAATAGAAGGTTCGGCCGCAATTGCAAGCATTGGCACTCATGCCCGCACGCCGTAAGCTGGGCAGTCGAGTCTCCCGGAGGCGTAGTGCCGAGCGCCACGGACGTGACCTGGCAGGGGGGAACCAAGATGCGGGACGTGCTCGACGCCGTCGAGGCGTGGCGGGCCGACGGCCACAGGGTCGCGCTGGCGACGGTGACCCGGGTGCAGGGCTCGGCGCCGCGCCCCCCAGGGGCGAAGATGGCCATCTGCGACGACGGCCGCTGGGTCGGCAGCGTCTCCGGCGGCTGCGTCGAGGGCGCGGTGCTCGAGGAGGCTGGCCAGGTGCTCGCCGGCGAGCGGCCGAGGCTGGTGACCTTCGGCATCACCGACGAGATGGTGTGGGACGTCGGCCTCGCCTGCGGCGGCGTGATCGACGTGTTCGTCGAGCCGGTGCCCTGAGGTGGCCGACCGGGTCAGCTTCGAGGCGGTCCGTGACCTGGTCCGCGCCGGCAGGCGCGGGGCGCTGGTCACCGTGATCGCGGGCCAAGGGCTGGGGGCCAAGCTGCTGGTCACCGCGGAGGAGACCGAGGGCACCCTCGGCGAGGCGGCACTCGACGAGCGGGCGGCGGCGCTCGCCCGCGAGCTGCTCAGCGGCGAGGAGTCCGCCGTGCGCGAGGTGGCCGGGCGGCAGCTCTTCGTCGACGTGTTCGCGCCGAGGCCACGCCTGCTGATCATGGGCGCGGTGGACTTCGCCGCCGCCCTCGCCAGGGCGGCCCGCCAGGCCGGCTTCCTGGTCACCGTGGTCGACCCGAGGGAGCGCTTCGCCACCTCGGAGCGCATCCCCGACGCCCACGAGGTGGTGGTCGCCTGGCCGCAGGAGTACCTGGCCGGGGCGCCGCCGGACGACGCGACCTACGCCGCCGTGCTCACCCACGAGCCGCGCTTCGACGACCCCACCCTCGAGGCCCTGCTGAAGAGCCCGGTCGCCTACATCGGGGCGATGGGCAGCCGCCGCGCCCACGGCGAGCGGCTGGAGCGGCTGCGCGTCGCCGGCTTCGGCGACGACGACATCGCCCGCATCTCCGGGCCGATCGGCCTGGACATCGGCGCGCAGACGCCGGAGGAGACGGCCGTTTCGATCCTGGCCGAGGTGATCGCCGCCAAGCACGGCCGCGCCGGTGGCCGCCTGCGCGACCGCGCCACGCCCGTCCACTTCCTCAAGGAGCGCGGGGAACTGTGATTCGGGGGGAGCCCGAGACAGCTCCCCCCCGAGCCCCCCCATCGTCCGCCACGGCCGCGGTCGCCCTGCCTGCGGGGCAGTCGTCGGGTACTTTGCCCGGATCCCTGCTTGGGCTTCGGGTAGGCTCGGCGGGATCTTCGGGGCCGAGGGAGAGGTCCGCCGTGTCGGATCGAGTGCTCGGGGTGGTGCTTGCCGCCGGCAGGGCGTCGCGCATGGGGCACGCCAAGCAGCTCGCCGAGCTGGGCGGACGTCCGCTGCTGGAGCACGTGCTCGCGGCCATGTCGGCGGCGCCGCTCGACGACCTGGTGGTGGCGCTCGGGGCCTACGCGGACGAGGTGCTGGCCCGGGTCGACCTGCACCGGGCACGGCCGCTGGTGGTGCCGGACTGGGAGCGGGGCATGGGCCGGGTCCTCGCCTTGGCCCTCGCCAGCGCCGCACCGGACGGTGCGACCGGGGCCGCGAACGGCGGCTGGGGGGCGGTGGTGGTGGCGCTCGGCGACCAGCCGCTGGTGGGTGCCGCGGTGGTCGGCCGACTGGTGGACGCCTGGCGGCGCGGGGCCGGGCCGGTGGTCAGCGCCGCCTACCACGGGCGTACCGGGCACCCGAAGCTGTTCGACCGGGCCGTCGTCGGGCCGCTCCGCGGGCTTGCCGGCGACGAGGGCGCGCGCGGGCTGCTCGCCAGCCACCCGGAGTGGGTCGCCGCGGTGGAGGTCGGCAGGCTCGGCAGCGACCTCGACGTGGACGACGAGGCGGGCCTGGCGAGGGCGCGCGACGTGCTCGCGGCCAGACTGGGTAGCCATCCGGTGGACGAGACGTTCGATAATCCCAGCGATGAGCCGCGTGACGGCCGGAGGTGAGCGGGGATGAGGATCGAGCAGACGGTCGAGGTCGACGCGCCCCTGGACCGCGTCTGGGCGCTGGTCAACGACGTTCCTCGGGTGGCGCCGTGCATGCCGGGGGCGACCCTCACCAAGGTGGTGGACGAGCGCACCTATGAGGGCACGGTGAGGGTCAAGCTCGGCCCGATCAACCTGTCCTACAAGGGCACGGTGGTGCTCGACGAGGTCGACGAGGCGGCCCACAGCGCCCAGATGTCGGCCAACGGCCGCGACGTCCGCGGCGGCGGCACGGCCAAGGCGAAGGTCGACACCCGCCTCGAGCCCATCTCCGACAGCCGCACGCGCATGTCGGTGGTGACCGACCTCCACCTCACCGGCCGGGTCGCGTCCTTCGGCCGCGGCGCCGTCCAGGACGTCTCCGCCAGGCTGTTCGGCGAGTTCGCCCAGTGCCTGCGCCAGACCCTGGAGGAGGCGCAGTCGGCGGCCGCCGCGCCGGCGGTCCCCGCCGCCGCGCAGCCCTCCCCCGGCACCGGAGCGGCCGAGGCCGCTGCCCCGGCCACCACGCCGGCCGCCGCGGCCCCAGCGCCAACCGCCGCGGACAGGGCACCCGCGACCGGCGCTGGCGCGGCTCCGGCCGCCGCCGGGCGGCCGCTCAAGGCCGGCGGGCTCGTGGCCACGGTCGTCGCGGGCAGGCTCAAGGCGCTGCTGGCCGCGATCGGCCGACTCCTGCGCCGCCTGCTGGGTCGCTCCTAGGGCGGCCAGGCTGCGAGGCCGCCCGGGCGGGCGCCTTGTCGCCGCGTGACGGCGCGCTGCCGCGCTGGGAGGCCGGAATGCCGTCGCCGCTGCCTACACTTGAAGGAGGTGAGGAGCAGACCACCCGGACGCAGCGACGGAGGCAGGCATGACCGAGGTCACCCGGACCGACGAGGAGTGGCGCGCGCGGCTCACCCCGGAGCAGTACCAGGTGCTGCGGCTGAAGGGCACCGAGCTGCCGTTCAGCGGCGATTACGTGCACACCAAGGCGGACGGCACCTACCGCTGCGCCGCCTGCGGCGGCGAGCTGTTCGGCTCGGGCACCAAGTTCGACTCGGGCACGGGCTGGCCGAGCTTCACCTCGCCGGCGGCCGCCGAGTCGGTCGAGCTACATCCCGACCACAGCCACGGCATGTCCCGCATCGAGGTCACCTGCCGCCGTTGCGGCTCCCACCTCGGCCACGTCTTCGACGACGGCCCCGCGCCAACGGGCAAGCGCTATTGCATCAACTCCTGCGCGCTCGACCTGGAGGAGGCCTGACCAGCACCGGTCATCGGGCCGCCTCGTCGTCGGCGCACACCTGGCGCACATCACCAAGCGCCTCGTCGAGGATGGTGCGGGTCCGGTCGACCACCTCGGGCCACAGCCCGAGGTAGGTGTCAGCGTCACCATCGGCGTCGAGTGCCCGAGGGCGAGCTGCACCGTCTTCACCGACGCGCCCGCCTCGATCAGCGACGTGGCAAAGAAGTGGCGGAGGCAGTGCAACCCGGTCCGGGGCGGCAGCCCGACCGTGCGCGCCGCGGGCGCCCAGATCTGCGTCCACCGCCACGCCTCGACCAGCTCGCCGCGCTCGGCGGTGAACAGCAGCCGCGCCGGGCGCTCCGCCACCTTCCGCGGGTCGGTCGCGTCCTCGAGCTCGACCAGCTCGGCGGGGAACCGCTCCAGGTGCTGCGCCAGCGCCAACTGCACGGTGTTGAGCAGCTCGACGGTGCGCCGCGAGGTCTTGGACTTCGGCGGCGCCAGCCGCGTCCGGGCCCGTTCCCCGTCGCTCGTCCGGGCGCGGCGCATGGTGAGCTGCTGGGTCACGTGCAGCTCGCGGCGCAGGAAGTCGACCCGTGGCACTTCGAGGCCGAACAGCTCGCCGGCGCGCAGCCCGCACCCGGCCGCGAGGTACACCGCGGCGCGGTAGCGCTCCGGCAGGGCATCGGCGAGCGCGTGGACCTGCGCCGGGGTCGGGATGAAGTGCTCCGCCCGGTCAACCTCGGGCAGGCGAATGTCCGTGCAGGGCGTCGAGCCGATGACCCGGTCGAGCACCGCGCGGCGGAACATCGGGACCAGGGTGCCGCTGTAGGCGACGTGCAGCGTGTTCGGCGCCATCACCGCAGAGCGGTCCTTCACCCACGCCTGGAGGTGGCTTGAGCGCACCTGGCCCATCCGAGGTGCCCGAGGATCGGGAAGACGTGCAGCCGTAACGTGCGCTCGACCCGGTCGGCGGTCGAGTCGCGGTGGAGCTGCTCGCCGCGCCACCGCTCGCCGTACTCCGCGACGGTGACGCGTCCGGCGGCGTGGTCGACGTAGGTGCCGCGGGACAGGTCCGCGACGACCTCGGCGAGGTACCGCTCCGCGTCGGACTTCTTGGCGTAGGCCCGGTGCCGCTGGCGCTCGCCATCGCGCCAGCGCACGTCCCACCGCTTGCCCTTGCCGTGCCGCGCGGCCGGGACCTTCCGCCCCGTCGCCTTGTCGAGGCGGAACCAGCGGTCATCGATGTCAGCCAACGACGTCCCCTCCCTTGAGCGGCTCCATCGGGAGGGCGGCCGAGCCGCGCGCCTCTCCGATGGTCAGCGCGTTCAGCGCCTCTCGGAGTCGGTAGAACGCTTCTGCGACCCAACGCGGCTCGATGGGCTGCCCCTCGGTGAGAAGCCCCGTGATCGTCGCGGCGATCTCGGGGGCTGCCTGAGCCGCGTTCGCCTCTGCGGCGGCCCGCTGCTCTCGGTGAGGCCGGCGAAGGCGAGTGGAGTGCTGGTCGCTACCCCAGGGAGCAGCTCGCGGACGGGCACGCCCAGGACGTGAGCGAGGGCGAGCAGCTCGTCGACGGTCACCGCCCGCCGGCGGTGTCCTGCCTTGTCCCGCCGCCCCGATTCGAGGTTGTACAGGCCCTGCTCGGTCAGGTCGGTCGCACCGGCCGCAGCGCACCGCTGCGCCAGCTCGGCGACCGTGAGGCCCGGGGCGGTCCTCGCCGCCCGGCGCGGCGCGGCGGGCCGCTCAGCAGCCCTGGCGGGCCGGTTCCGCCGCCGTCAGGCCGTGCGCGCCGCGGTGGCCGAGCACGGCCTGACGGTCGCGGGGCTGGCCTGCTTCACGCTGGCGGCCGCCATGGTCGCGGTGCCGCTCGGCCTGGCCGTCGCCGGCGACGCCTGCTTCGTCCTCGAGCTGCGGGTGGGCGAGTAGGGGCGAGGCCTCGCCGGCGTCCTGCTTCCCCTGGACGCCGGCGCCGGCCACCTCGCGCGCCCGGTCAGGGGTACAGCGACGGGGGCGGCGGGTCGTCGCCGGCAGCGAGCTCGTCGGCCCACTCGTCCGCGCGGACGCCAGCGGTCTGGACCCAGCCGGGGACGTCCTCGCGGGCGAGGGCCGCGGCGCGCACCACCTGCAGGAGGTGCCCCTGGAGCCGGCGGACCTCGCGGAGCAGCCGCAGCCGCTTCGGGTCCTGGCCGGTCACGAGCAGGCCTGCCAGGGCCCGGCCCATCCGCGCAGGCGCCGAGCCGCGGCGCTCGCCCGGCGCCCGAGCTGGTCGCCGGTGCCTGGTGGCACCAGCACCCGCAGGTGACCGCGATGCTCTTGTGCTCCTTCCACCACCAACCCTCGCAGCCGTGGTGCGCGGCGGCCGCGCAGCTCGGGCTGAGCCTCGGCAGCGGCACCGCCGGCTCGTCAGCGTCGCCGTCGTGCTCGTCGAACCAACCTGGCATCCGTGCCCCCTCCACCAGTCGCGGACCCGGCGGCGGATAGCTCAGCAACCCGCCGCCGGACCGCTCTGTCCTGGCCGCCGGGAGCGGACGAGGTGGTCGTTCACCAGCGGCCAGGGTCCTTGCAGGTCATCCGTTCCACCTCAGCGAGCCGCCGAGCGCGGCCGCCACGGGCAGGGCCTGGCCGAGCCACCAGCCGGCCCGCCAAGCGCGGCCCACGGCTCACCCGAGCCTCCGGCCGGCCGCGTGGCGTCCGCCGGGCGGGGTGCCAGGCATCCGCCTCGCCGGACGCCCAGCACCCCCGTCGGTGGGCTGGCGGCCGCGCTCCCGCTCGTCCTGGCGGGCGCTGCTCGTGTCGGCCTCGTGCTCCAGCCACACCAGCAGCACGAGGATCCCGTAGCCGGCCAGCCCAGCGAGCACCATCACCACCGGCCTCCACATTGCGCGCCTCCCCGGGTGTTCGTCCCGATTGGAAGGCTTGCACCCTACGAAGGCGCCCGCGCGGCAGGGAACGGACGGACCGTCAGAGTCTCGGATCCGCGCCCGGCCCGGGTAGGACGCTGCGTCCTACCCAGCCGGGGATGGGAGTGCCCGCTGCGCGGCCCGGCGGGACAGCGCGTACCGCTCACGCCAGTCGGCGACCTCGGCCACGTCCCGGTGCGGCCGCAGCGCCCGGTGCAGGTCCGAGGAACGCCACAGCGTCCCCGGGGACGGCGTCTCGAACATGGTGAGCGCCCGCAGGCCGGCCTCGGCGGCGCCGTCGACCTCGCCCCGGTGGACCCGGGCCAGGGCGAGGTCGACGTGGGAGCTGGAGAGCCGACCCCGCCAGCGGCCGTCCGAGCACTGGTAGATGACCTCCCGGGCGTGCTCCTCCGCCGGGTCCGGCATGCCGAGAAAGGCGTAGCAGGTCGCCGCGTAGAAGTGCAGCTTGCTGCCGTCGAAGACCAGGTGGTGCTCAGGGTGCGCCGGCGTCGGCAGTGCGGCGAGCGTGACCGCGGCGCGCCGCAGCGCCGCGGTGGTCTCGCGGCGGTCGCCGAGCCGCGCCCAGGTCCTTGCTTCCTGCACGGCGAGCTGCGCCATCGCCGAGGAGCGCTGCGGCGCGGCCGCCTGGCCTGCACGGGCGAAGTCGATGGCCTCGCGGAAGCGCTGGGCGACCAGCGCCCACCAGGCGCGCAGTTCGAGCGTCCAGGCGACGATCTCGGGGTGCTCGGCCTGTACCCCGAGGCGGTGGGCCACGGTCCGGCTGGCCTCGGCGGCAGCCAGGTCGTGCAGGTCGAACGCGAGCGTCGCCCGCAACGTTTCGAGCCACCCGGCGGCGACGAGGAGCCGGCGGTGCTCGTCGAGCCGGGCCCGCTCGTCGAGGAGGCGGACCACGCGGGCCAGGCGGTCGTTGACCTTCGGCAGCAGCCAGCCGGCCGGCTCACGGGAGTAGTCGCGGGCGAGGCCGTCGACGATGGCGTCGATCGTGTCCAGGGTGCCGGCGCCGACGTCGGTGCGTTCGGCGAGGCGGGCCACCTCCACCGGGTCGATCCCGGGGTCGACCGCGGCGGCCGGCCTGGGCGGCGGGGCGGCCGGCCGGGACGGGTCGGACAGCAGCGCGGCGAGGTCGACGTCGAGGGCGGTGGCGATCGCCTTCAGCGAGGGGAGCGAGGCGGTCTGCTTGGCGCCCTGCTCCAGCTTGCTCACCAGGTCGACCGAGACGCCAGCGCGCTCGGCGAGCGCGAGCTGCGTCATCCGCGGGGATCGCTGCGTGCGGAGCTGCCGGATCCGCTCGCCGATGGCGAATGGGCTAGGCTCTGCCATGTGTCGGCCTCCTAGGCTTCAGCCGACTTGCCCCCGGAAGCCCTGCCAGGCGCCGGGGGCGCTTGTCGTCCACGCTACCACCCGCCGAACGTGGCAGCGCCCGGGCGAGGCCCGGGGCGCCAAGGTCGAGCGGCCCTACCCGGCGGCAGCCTGGGAGCGCGCACCGCGGCGGCGCAGCACTGCCAGCGCGTACGGCGCCCTCCCCGGGTCGGCGAGGCCCTCCAGGTGGGCCTGGAGCTGCCCCCACCGCAGGGGGTCGCCGGAGTGGGCGCCGAGGGCGTCCAGCTCGCCGGCGACCAGGCGCAGGGCCTCGCGCAGCTCGGCCGGGGACAGGGGCTTGGTGCGGGCGGGCGTGGTCGTTTCCGCTGGAAACTCGGTCGTCACGGCGTGCTCCTCACGGGTCGGTGCGCACGTCGAGGAGCACGTTGGCGGACCTCGGGCCGGCAACCGCCGTGCCCGCCCGTGGCGCACATCCGGCGCACATGACAGCCACAGACAGCCACAGACAGCCGAAGAGGCTTTGCCTGGTCAGGAGCGGCGGCCGGCCATCGCCGCAGGCCACCGCGCCGCCGAGAGCGGTTTTGCATCAACTCCTGCGCGCTGCAGCTGGACCCCGCCGACCAGGCGTAGCCGAACGCTTTCGCCGCCGCGCAACGTTGCATGGACCGGCAGCGGCCGCGCCGGTTACGGTGAGCGGGGGCCCCGGGTTCCAACAGGGAGGTTGGACCCGTGCGCAAGGTGCTGCTGTTCCTCGCCATGCTCGCCCTCGCGGTGGTCTCGTCCACCGGCGCCGCCTCGGCGGCCAAGCCCGGCCCGGGTGGTAGCACCGGCGCCGGCTCCGTGTTCGTGCCGAACCCGGTCCAGTCCCTCGGCGACGAGTCGCTGACTGACCAGAAGGACGCCGACGCGGCCGTGCCCGCGGCGGCCTACCACCAGGTCACGCTCACCAACCTCGACGGCAGCGGCTTCCTGCACGGGGACTACGCGACGGTCGTCAGCGAGACCGGGAACCCCGCCTACTCCCCCACCAACACCTTCAGCTACACCCGCCACCAGGACGAGTTCGAGCAGGTGATGGCCTACTACTGGATCACCGAGGCGCAGAAGTACATCCATGAGCTCGGCTTCGGCTCCAACCGTCCGGCGATCGACAGCCGGCCCCAGGCGGTCCGCATCAACCAGTTGGGGTACGACAACTCCTTCGCCACCGACCAGCCCAAGAACGAGCTGCGCTTCGGCAAGGGCGGGGTCGACGACGCCGAGGACGCCGAGGTGATCCTGCACGAGTACGGCCACGCCCTGCACTTCGCGCAGAGCTTCTCCTTCGCCTCCGAACAGGCCGGCGCGATCAGCGAGGGCTTCGCCGACTACTGGGCGGTGACCGTCAGCGACGTGGTCTCGAAGCGGCTCGGCGTGCCGACGCTGACGCCGGTGCCCTGCGTCGCCGACTGGGACTCGGTCTCGTATACCAGCACCGTGCCGCACTGCCTGCGGCGCGTCGACACCGACCTGCACTACCCGACCGACCTGAGCGGCGAGGTCCACCACGACGGCCAGATCTGGTCGCGCGCCCTGTGGGACATCCGCCAGCGACTCGGCAACGTCAAGGCCGACACCCTCATCCTGCAGGGCTCGTTCAACTTCCCCGGCACCACCATGCCCGACCTGGCGAACCGGACGGTCGCGGCCGCGCGGCAGCTCTACGGCAGCGGTGCCGCTGCCGCCGTCACCCAGGCCTTCGCCGACCGCGGGATCCTCTGAGCGGTCCCTGGCGCGACGCGCTCCCGCGACGCCACCTCGGCCGCTCCCGGCCGGGGTGGCGTTTCGGATAGGGTCGTGCGTCAGGGGGGCCTGTGCACCACGGATCACGCCAGGAGCCGTCATGCCCCGTCCGTCGTTGCGTCCCGTCGTGTGGCAGCCGCCGGCCACCCCGGCAAGGGCGAAGCAGCGCAGCGGGCCGCTGCCGCTGCCGCGGGTGCGGCTGATCGAGCTGGACGGCACCGGGCCGGAGGACGTCGTGGTGGACGCGGGTGGCCAGGTCGTCACCGGGGTGGCGGACGGCCGGCTGCTGCGCATCGACCCGGAGGGCCGGCCGGTCGGCCTGGTCGCCGAGACCGGCGGGCGGCCGCTCGGCGTGGAGCTGCTCGGCGACGGCCGGCTGCTGGTCTGCGACGCGCGCAAGGGCCTGCTGGCGGTTGACCCCGAGCGCGGCGGGGTCGAGGTGCTGGTGGACCGGGTGGCCGGGGCGGCGATGCTGTTCTGCAACAACGCCGCGGTCGCGGCCGACGGGACGGTGTACTTCTCCGACTCATCGCGGCGCTTCGGCATCGACCACTGGCGCGCCGACCTGCTGGAGCACTCCGGCACCGGCCGGCTGCTCCGGCGCGACCCGAACGGCGAGGTCGAGGTGCTGCTCGACGGCCTGCAGTTCGCCAACGGCGTGGCGCTCGCGCCCGACGAGTCGTTCGTGGCGGTGGCCGAGACCGGCGCCTACCGGCTCACCCGGCTGTGGCTCGGCGGCGAGCGGGCGGGCGAGCGCGACCTGCTGGTCGACAACCTGCCCGGGTTCCCCGACAACATCGCGGCGGGGCCGTCCGGGCTGATCTGGGTGGCGCTCGGCAGCCCCCGCAACCCGATGCTCGACCGCCTGCACCGGATGCACCCGTCGCTGCGCCAGGTGGTGTGGGCGCTGCCCGAGCGCATGCAGCCAGGGCCGGTGCGGACCATCTGGGTGCAGGCGTACGACCCGGCCGGGCGGCTGGTGCACGACCTGCAGGGTGAGGGGGACGCCTTCCACTTCGTCACCGGGATGCGCGAGCACCAGGGCAGGCTCTACCTCGGCAGCCTGGTGGAGCGCGCGGTCGCCGTGCTGGAGCTGGATTGATCCCGGGGGGAGCCCGAGAGGGTGATCCATCCGGGGGGAGCCCGAGACAGCTCCCCCGAGCCCCCCATCGGGTCCTGCGGCCGGATCCCTGTTCGGGCCCCGGGTGGGTTGGGCGTGATCCACAGGCCACGGGAGGGTCTTGGCTCAGCCGGCCGCCGCGGTCAGCTTCCAGGCGAGCAGGAGCGCGACGGCGCCCGTCGCCCAGTGCAGCACGAACGGCGCCAGCAGGCTGCCGGAGCGACGGCGCAGCTCGCAGAAGGCCACCCCGGCGAGGGTCGTGCCCGCCACGGCGGCGGCCACCGAGGCGGCGGCGCCCAGCGGCCCGGAGCCGAACAGGGCGTGGACGGCGGCGTTCTCCCGCTGCAGCCCGAGGGACGGCAGCACGTGCCACAACCCGAACAGCAGCGACGAGATCGCCACGGCGATGGGGAGGCGGTAGCGCCGCGCCAGCATCGCGTAGAGGACGCCGCGGAAGCCGGTCTCCTCCAGCAGGACGGTGCCGAGCGGGATCCGCGCCAGGCCGCGGACCAGCACCTCGCCGCCCGAGAGCCCGGCGGCCCTGCTGTCGAGGAACGCCGGGCGGGTGAGCGGCAGCGCGGCCGCGACCGCGTCGCAGAGCAGCACCACCACGACCAGGGCCAGCGACCAGCGCAGCCCGGACCGGAGCGACCCGCGCCCGACGCCGAGCTGGGACCACGAGCAGCCGTCCAGCCTGGCGAGCAGCAGCAGGAGCCCGGCGGCCAGCGTGCAGGTGGCCACGTACGCCTCAGGGAGCAGCCGGTTGTTCAGCAGGTTGACGGCGCCGAGCAGGACCACGACGGCCGCGAGGGCCGTCCGCTGCGCCGCCTTGGCGGTGCCCGACGGGTCGATGCTGCCTGCGGCGGCGGGCACGCTCGGGCGCCGGGTGCCAGGGTCCAGGGTCAGCCGGCGGCCTGGTCGGCGGCCCTGGCGCGGAGGGCGCGGTGGATGGCGTCGGTCCGCTCGATCAACCGGCGGCGCAGCGGGCCGGCGTCGGGGTGTGCCTCGAGCCAGGCGTCGGTCATGGCGACCACGGGCTCGCCGACCAGCAGCCGCGGGAACATGCGGCCGGCGAAGGCGAGCATCGACTCGAGGTCGCGGCGCTCGCGCAGCTCGTCGAGCACGGCGAAGAACCGCTCCGCGTAGGGTTCCAGCAGGTCCTCCTGGCCAGGCTGGTGGAACCCCGCGTTGAGCGCCTCGAGCAGCGGGCGGCTCGGCGCGGTCGCGCCGCTGGCGGCTTCCCAGGCGGCCGCCTTGGCCGCGGCCGTCGGGCAGGCGGCGCGGGCGGCGGCGGCCTTGCGCCCGCCGGCGTCGGTGGGGTCGCGGTCGAGCTCCGCGGCGATCAGCCCCTCGTCGGCCGCGCCCGCGGCGGCGAGGGCGCGCACGATCGCCCAGCGGAGGTCGGTGTCCACCGCCAGCCCGTCGACCGCGGCCTCGCCGTCGAGCAGGGCGCGGAGCAGGGCGAGGTGCTCGCCGGAGCCGGCCGTGGCGACGAACGAGCGCGCCCAGGCGAGCTGCAGGTCGCCGCCTGGCGCGGCCCGGTCGAGGACGGCGAGGGCGACGTCGGCGAGGCGCACGCGCCTGGCCGTCCGGGCGGCCGGGTCGCCGTACAGGTCGACGGCGTGGCCGAGCTTGGCGAGCACGTCCTGCAGGACGCCGACCTCGCGTTCCTCCGCCGCGTGCCGCAGCACCAGGCGGAGGTAGTCACCGGTGGGCAGCTCGGCGTCGCGCACCATGTCCCAGCAGACGCCCCAGCCGATGCTGCGGGCCAGCGGGTCGCGCAGGCCGCCGAGCGAGTCCATCAGCGCCGGCATGGAGCCGGCGTCCAGCCGCACCTTGGCGTAGGTCAGGTCGGCGTCGTTCAGCAGCGCGAGGTCGGGAACCGGCAGGCCGGCCAGCTCGGGCACGGGCACCGACTCACCGGTGACGTCCAGCTCCAGGCGCTTGCGCAGCGCCAGGCCGTTGCCGTCGCGGTCGTACAGCCCGACGCTCACCCGGTGGGGCCGCAGCACCTGGTGGTCGGCGGGGGCACGCTGGTGGATGGTGAAGGAGCCCACCCTCGCGCCCTGGGCCGAGCCGGCGACCTCGAGCGACGCCTCGAGGGTGTTGACCCCCGCCCGTTCCAGCCAGGCCCGCGACCAGGGCCGCAGGTCCCGGCCGGAGGCCTCCTCCAGGGCCGCGAGGAAGTCGCGCAGGTCGGTGTTGCCGAACTCGTGGCGCCGGAAGTAGGTGCGCAGGCCCTCGACGAAGGCGTGCTCCCCGACCCAGGCCACCAGCTGCCGCAGGACCGCGGCGCCCTTGGCGTAGGTGATGCCGTCGAAGTTGGTGAGCACCGTGTCGGTGTCGGGCACCTCGGCGGCGATCGGGTGGGTGGAGGGGAGCTGGTCCTGCTCGTAGGCCCAGTTCTTCTCGGTCTGCGCGAAGGTCACCCAGCCGCCGTGGAAGCGCGTCGCCGCGACCTGGGCGAACACCGAGATGAAGGAGGCGAAGCTCTCGTTCAGCCAGAGGTCGTCCCACCACCGCATGGTCACCAGGTTGCCGAACCACATGTGGGCCAGCTCGTGGAGGATGACGTTCGCCCTGACCTCGCGGGCGGCGTCGGTGACGCGCGAGCGGAAGACGAACTCCTCACTGAAGGTGACGCAGCCCGCATGCTCCATGGCGCCACCCATCTCGGGCACCAGCACCTGGTCGTACTTCCCGAACGCGTAGGGGTAGGCGAAGGTCCGCTGGTAGAAGTCGAAGCCCTGCTTGGTGACCTCGAGGAACTCCTCGGCGTCCAGGTACGGCGCCAGCGAACGGCGGCACCACAGCCCGAGGTCGATCTCGCCGTGGCGCTCGGTGACGCCGTGCCAGGGGCCGGCCACCAGCACCATGATGTAGGTCGGGATCGGCCGGGTGGGCTCGAAGCGCCAGCGCGCGGCGCCGTCGGGCAGCGCCTCCGGCTCGGAGACCGGAGCGCCGTTGGACAGCACCCGCCAGCCGGCCGGGGCGCGCACCGTCAGCTCGAACTCGGCCTTCAGGTCGGGCTGGTCGAAGCAGGCGAACACCCTCGCCGCGTAGGGCTCGAAATGGTTGTAGACGTAGACGTTGCCGTCGACCGGGTCCTCGAAGCGGTGCAGCCCCACCGCGGAGCGCTCGTAGGCGCAGGTCGCGGCGATCCTGACCTGATTCTCGGCGGCGAGGCCGTCGAGTCGCACGCGGCCGCCGGCGAAGGCGTCGGCCGGCAGCGGCCGCCCGTTCAGCTCCATCGACTCGACCGAGCGCGCGCCCAGGTCGAGGAAGGTCGCGGCGCCCGGCTCGGCGCAGGCGAAGCGCACGGTGGCGACGCTGCCGAACAGTTCGGAGCTGGGACCGGTCAGGTCGACCTCGACCTGGTAGCGGACGTCGGAGAGCAGCCGCGCCCGCGCCTCCGCCTCGTCGCGGGTCAACCCTCTGCCGTGGCCGATGTTGCCGTGGCCCATGTGGTCGTTTCCGTTCGGTGAACCGGAGAAAATCGGTCAGTCGGGCCCGCATTGTACGGGAAGGTGACTACTGCTTTCGGGTTACGTCGCGATAGGTACATCGCCGCGCAACGTTCCCGCGTTACCGCCCGATCAGCCGAACGCCGGCCGCTCGCGCGAGGGCAGCAGCTCGATCCAGGTGCGGCCCGGGTGCAGCGGGATCGGCGCGTCGCCGGCGCCGAGGAGCCGCACCGGCTCGGACGCGGCCGGGCGGCTCCAGCGGCCGCTCACCAGCTTCCCGTCGCGCAGCACCCAGGCGTCGCCCTCGCCGGTCACCACCACGTCAGGGGTCACGTTGCCGGCGGCGTCGACGTTCGAGGTGGTGCCGATCGCCACGCGCAGGATCACCACGTTCTCGGTGGTGACCTGGCTGCCGTCCTGCAGCCGCTGCCGCGTGCCGTCCTGGTAGCGGACGAACGAGCCGGCGCCGGCGTCCCACTGCCAGGCGGCACGGCTCGACGGGGAGAAGCGCAGTCGCGCCCGGGTGACCTGCCTGGCCGGGGCGGGGGCCGCGTCGGCGTAGCTGAACAGGTCGGGCGGCGGGCCCAGCCCGCCGGCGGCGCCGCGGCCGGCGCGGTACAGCGCCGTGGTCGAGGTGAACAGGTTGTGCGGTGCCGGACGGCCGCCGACGCGGTGGTAGGCGCCGGCCGCCCGCCCCGGTTCCAGGAAGGTCGCGTCCGAGGTGCGACGCACCTCGGCGAGCACGCCGGCCGAGCCGCCGGAGAAGCCGAACAGGCCGCCGCCGAGCTCGCGCAGGAGCGGCGCGTCGACCGGCCGGACGGAGCGCACCGGTCCCACCAGCGCGGCGTCCCTGGACTGGTAGGTGACCAGCAGGCGGGTGAGCCCGCCCTCGACGAGCTGCTCGGTGACCAGGTCGGCGGCGTTCAGGCCGGCCTGCGGCCGCGCCGCGGCGACGTTCTCCACCTTGAGGGAGAGGGCCGGCCGGGCGGCGAGGGCGGGATCCTCGACCGTCAGGCCGGTGAGGGGGAACCTCGCGGGCGTGGCACGGCGCTCGGGCGGCCTGGTGCCTGCCGGCGCCAGCGGCGACGAGCCCGACCCGCCGGCGACCACCAGCGCGGCGACCACCGCCACGGCGAGCACGCCTGCCCCGAGGCCCCAGACCCAGCGTCGCCGTGGTCCCCAGGGGAGGCTGATCGCTGGCATCGAGCTGACCTCCTTCCAGCGGCGCGCTTCCAGGGTGCCCCACCCGGCCGCGTAGCGCAGCGGCGCCGCGGGCAGCCGGACGGGCAGGCGCCCTGGCCCGCGCGAGGAACGCTCAGGCCCCGCCGCGCCGGCGCAGGCGGTGGATGGCCACGGTCGCGACCTGCGAGCCGAGGCGGTCGCGCAGCCAGCCGTGCTGCTCGAGGTCGGCGAGGAAGGCGCCGGCAAGGCGCCGCTCCGGGTCGGCCAGCCACACCTCCCCGCCGGCGCCCACCAGTCGGGGCAGCAGCCTGGAAAGCACCGGGAGGTTGCCGCGGTCGTAGAGGACGTCGGCGGCCAGGACCAGGTCCCACGGCGCCTCGGCGAGCAGCGCGCCTGGCTGGTCGAAGGCCTGGACGGCGGTGCGCAGCGCGATGCCGTTGCGGGCCGCGTTGGCGGCGGTGAAGGCGATCGCCTCGGGGGAGCGGTCGACCGCGAGGACGCTCGCGCCCGCCAGGGCGGCGGTCACGCTGACCAGCCCGAGGCCGCAACCCAACTCGAGCGCGCGCAGCCCTGAGAGCTGGCGCTCCGCGAGGGCGTCGGCCAGCGCGATGCCGCTGGGCCACAGCTCGGCCCAGAACGGCAGGCGGTCCTCGTCCGGGTCGTCCTCGGTGAGCAGCTCGTCCAGGAGCGCGTCGCCGTCCCGCGGGTGCAGGATGCGGACCTCGCGCCCGGCGAGCAGGAACGTCTCCTCCGCCACGTCCGAGGCCGCGCCGCTGGGCAGGCCGGACGGCGACGGGGCCGCCGTCGGTGACTCGTGCTCCATGCCGCGACCGTACCCGCCCGGTCGCCGGTGCGCACCCGCGCGCTGGCGCGCCGCGGCACGCGGCCGTCCCGCCCGCGGCGAAGCCGCTGCAAACCGACTTGCCGACGGCGCCGGCTGCGGGCAGCATCTTGGCAGGCTGGTGTCCGGTCCGCTCGACGAGCCGCTGCGCGACCCGGCTTGCCCGCCTCCGACCCGCACGAGGAGCCACCTTGCCCGCCCCGTTGCCCGCCGGGCTGAGCGCCCGGCCAGCCGGCGCCGAGGACCTCACCGCCGTGCTGGCCCTCGCGGTCCGCTGCGACCTGGCCGAGGTGGGCCAGGTCGACACGACCGCCGACGACCTGCTGGCCGAGTGGCGCCGTCCCGGCCTCGACCTGGCGCACGACACCGTCATGGTGGAGGCGCCCGGTGCGGTGCTGGTGGCCTACGCCCACGTGTACGCGGGCGAGGAAGGCGACGGCTGGGTCGACCCGGAATGGCGCGGCCGCGGGCTCGGCACCTGGCTGCTGCGCTGGGTCGTCGAGCGGGCCGGCGGGCAGCTCGCGGCGGCTGGCAGGCGCGAGGGGTCGCTGCAGGCGTGGACCAACCACGACGACGCGGGCTTCCGTCGCCTCCTGGAACGCGAGGGCTACGCCTACGAACGCGCCCAGCTCATCATGCGGGTCGAGCTGGCGACGCCGCCGCCGGCACCGGTCTGGCCGCAGGGCGTGGCGCTGCGGCCCTTCCGGCGCGAGCGCGACGCGCACGCGGTCTACCGGCTGGTCCAGGAGGCCTTCGCCGACGTGGAGGGCCAGGCGCTCCGCTCCTACCACCAGTGGGAGCAGTTCATGCTGAACCGGGCGGACTTCGACGCCGGCCTGTGGTTCGTGGCCGTGCGCGGCCACGCGCCGGTCGCCACCGCCCTGTGCTTCGACTACGGCAACGAGGGCTGGGTGCGCCAGCTCGCCGTGCGCCGCAGGGAGCGCCGTCAGGGCCTCGGGCTCGCCCTGCTCAGCCACGCCTTCGCCGTCTTCCGGCTGCGCGGCCGGCCCTCCGCGGGGCTGGCAGTCGACGCGGCCAACTCCACCGGCGCCAACCGGCTGTACGAGCGGGCCGGCATGCGGGTGCAGCGCCGCTTCGACCGCTACGTGCGGCCCGTGCGCCTCGACGCCGACGACCGCCTCGCCACCCGGCCCTGAGCCCTGAGCGCCGCCGCTGGCCAGTGGGGCGGGCGTACCGGCCACACGAATCAGCTCGGCCATTTCCTGACAAGGCGCAAAGGACCAGAATGAGGACGAAGGCAGCGCCGCCGCCGTCCGTCAACCGCCAACGCAGGAGCGACCATGCAACCGCCCCGCCCCGGCCGGCACGCTGCGGCCCGCCGGCTCCGCCGGTCGCTGGCAGCGCCGGCCGTCGCCCTTGCCACGGTCTGCCTGCTGCCCGGCGCCGCGTTCGCGGCCAGCAGCCGAGAGCCGTCGCTCACCGAGCAGCAGTGGCGGCTGTTGCAGCTCGGCGCGCTCGTGCTGGCCGCGCTCGCAGCCGTCTCCGTCGCCGGTGGCTACGTGATCGAGCGCGGGCGCAGGCGCCGCGCCTTCCGCCACGCCCACTTCGAGGAGGTCAGGGTCCTCTCCGAGGAAGACGTCGCCGCCCTCGGGGGCGACCTGGCCGCCCTCGACACCACCATGCAGGTGATCGAGGAGGGCGACGACGACGCCGTCGACGAGCTGGCCAGCGCCCAGGAGTGGTTCGAGCGTGCGATCGAGCGGCTGGAGCAGGCGGCCGCCCCGGAGGAGCTGGCCTCGGTCAGCTCCGCCCTCGAGACCTCGCGCTTCTTCATGACCTCGGCCCGCTCGCGCATCGAGGGGCACGGCCGGCTGCGGCGCACGCCCCCGTGCTTCTTCGACACCCGCCACGGGCCGTCGGTCAACGACGTCGGCTGGATCCCGCCGGGAGCGGCGCCTCGTCCGGTGCCCGCCTGCGCCACCTGCATGAGCCAGGTCCAGGACAACGTCCAGCCGGCGATCCGACTGGTCCGGTCCAGTGGGTCGCCGATTCCCTTCTACGACGCGCCGCCCCACTTCGAGTCCTGGTTCGGCGGCTACTTCGGCGGCGCGGCCCACGGCCTCGTCCAGGGGTTCCCGCTCGGCCGGGCGTTGGACGACGGCTTCGCGGGCTCGCGCAACATGGGCGTCGGCCACGGCTACGTGCCCGCCTCCTTCGCCGACACCGGCCTGCTCGACCACGCCGGCGGCCGCACCGGCTTCCGCGAGGGCGAGCTCGGCGACTACGTCCCCGACGCCGACCTGGGCGACTCCTACGACGACTCCCCCTGGCGCCCCGGCTGGCGCGAGGGCAGGTCCCGCATCACCGGCCGTGGTCGGCGCGCCGACCACGACACGGAGGCGGAAGAGGTCTGACCTCGAGCCCACGCGCCCCACCAGGCGTGGCGCGCTGGTACGACCGTTCGGGGAGAATAGGGGGAGTCATCGAGGTCAGGGAGCAACCATGAGCGAGCAGACCCCCTCCGACCCGCGGCGCCGCCGCCCGGCGCCGCCGGCGCACCAGCCGGGCGCGCGTGGCGTCCCGGCCGGCAGCCGCTTCTCGCGACGGCGGGGCGCGCTGGCGGCGCTGCTCGGCGGGCTGCTCCTCCTGCTGCTGCCCGGCGTGGCCGAGGCGGGCCAGTACCTCGACCGGACGGTGGCCGGGCTGCGCCAGCAGCCGCTGTACGTGGACGCCAAGGCCCGCGCGGTGCTGAAACCCGAGACCGTGGAGTACCTCAGGACAGCGCTGAACAGGGTCGGCGTCCAGATGTACATCGCGGTGCTGCCGGAAGCCGCCAAGCAGGAGACCGGCGGTGACCCCGACAAGCTCCTCGCCCAGATCGGGAACGGCGTCAACCGCGAGGGCGTCTACGTCCTGGTCGCGGGCAGCTCCTTCCGGGCCGGCGCGAGCCCCAACTCCGGCTTCCGCAAGGGCGTGATCCCCGGCCTGGCCAGCCAGGCGGCGAGCAGCAACCAGGGCAACGAGGACGCGGCGGTGGTGAACTTCACCGAGCGGGTGCGCATCGCGGTGGCACAGGGCCAGGCGGGCAACGGCGGCGCGCCGGTGGCGCAGGACCAGGGCAGCCGCGGAGGCATCGGCGCCGGCACCATCCTGCTCGCCCTGCTGCTGGTCGGCGCGGCCGGCGGCGGGTTCCTGCTGCTGCGCGCCAACCGCCGCCGCCGGGAGCGGGAGCGGCAGGAGCTGGAGCAGGTCAAGCGGACCGCGCAGGAGGACCTGATCGCGCTCGGCGAGGACATCGGCTCCCTCGACAGCGACCTGCAACTGTCCGGCGCGGCCGAGGAGGCGCGCCGGCAGCACGCGGCCGCGGTGGCCGCCTACGAGCGGGCCGCGACGGCGCTGGACCGGGCGGCCCGGCCGGCCGACATCGCGGCGGTGAGCGCCGCCCTCGAGGAGGGCCGCTTCGCGATGACGTCGGCCAAGGCCCTGCTCGAGGGCAGGCCGCTGCCCGAGCGCCGGCCGCCGTGCTTCTTCGACACGCGGCACGGCCCGTCGGTGGCGGACGTGACCTGGGCGCCACCGGGGGGCGCGCCCCGCCAGGTGCCGGCCTGCGCCGCCGACGCCCTGCGGATCGAGCAGGGCACCGAGCCCGAGACCCGCAAGGTCCTCGTGGGCGACCGCTACGAGCCCTTCTACAACGCGCCCGGCTACTACGCGCCCTGGTACGGCGGGTACTACGGCGGCTTCGGCGGCGGCGGGCTGCTCACCGGCCTGCTGCTCGGGTCGGCCCTCGGCGGCGGCTTCGGCGGCTGGGGTGGCTACGGCTACGACGCCGGCTACCAGGCCGGCGTGGACCAGGGCGGCGGCGACTTCGGCGACGGCGGCGACTTCGGCGGCGGGGACTTCGGCGACGGCGGCGGCGACTTCGGCGGTGGCGACTTCGGCGGTGGCGGCGATTTCTAGCGTCGCGGAGCGGCCGGCTTGCGGCCGCTAGCGCCGGCGGCGTCCGCCTCCCACCGGGTCACGGTGCGGGAGTCCGACGTGCCCGAGTTCGGCAACGCCGGCGTCCACCACGTCTACGGCACCGCGGCGATGGTGCGGGACATGGAGCGCGCCGCCCGGATGGTGCTCGAGCCGCTGCTCGAGCCGGGCGAGGACGGCGTCGGCGCTGAGGTGTGGTGCCGGCACCTCGCCCCGGTCCCGGTCGGCGCGAGCGTCGAGGTGGCCGCCACCGCCACCGAGCAGACCCGGCGCCGGCTCGTCTGCCAGGTCGAGGCGAGGCACGACGGGCGGCTCGTCGGTGAGGGTACCGTTACCCAGGTGATCATCGACCCTGCCCGCTTCCCGAGATGAACCAGCCCTCCGACGAAGGAGCCAGCTGATGGTCAAGCTCGTCGCCATGTTCAAGCGCCCTGACGACCCGGAAGCCTTCGACCAGGCCTACTTCGGCACCCACCTGCCCCTCAACGCCAAGACGCCCGGCCTGCGCCGCACCGAGGTGACGCGGGTCACCGGCACCCCGCGGGGCGAGGAGAGCCCCTGGTACGTCGTCACCGAGATGTACTACGACGACGAGGGCGCCATGCAGGCGGCGTTCACCAGCCCGGAGGCGACCGAGGCGGCCAAGAACCTGATGTCGTTCGCCAGGGGTCTGGTGACCATGTACATCGCCCGGGTGGTGGACGAGGGCGGGAAGCCGGCATGAGCACCAACGGCAACGGCGGCGAGGGCCTGCGGGTCAGGCACGAGGGCGGCGTCGCCTGGCTGGCGCTCGACCGTCCGGACGCCCTCAACGCGCTCGACTGGACCACCAAGCAGGCCCTGGTCGCCGCCCTGCGCGAGGCGGCGGCCGACGAGACCGTCCGCGCCGTGGCGATCAGCGGCCGCGGGCGCGCCTTCTGCGTCGGCGAGGACCTGCGGGAGCTGCGCGGCGCCTACCAGGGCGGCCGCGCCCCCGAGCTGGGTGAGACGCTGGAGCGCCACTACGGGCCGATCGTGCGGCTCCTCGCGGACATGCCGAAACCGACCGTCGCCCTGGTCAACGGGATCGCCGCCGGAGCGGGGGCGTCGCTCGCGCTCGCCTGCGACCTGCGCCTTGCCAGCACGGCGGCCAGCTTCAAGCTCGCCTTCAGCGGCGTCGGCCTGGTGCCGGACGCCGGCGCCAGCTGGAACCTGCCGCGGCTCGTCGGGCTCTCCACCGCGCTGCGCATGGCCCTGCTCGACGACCAGGTCAAGGCCGAGGAGGCGCTCGCGCTCGGCCTGGTCAGCCGGGTCTTCCCCGCGGAGGAGTTCGAGCGCCTCGCCGCCGGGACGGTGACCGTCCTCGCCGCCGGCCCGACCCTCGCCTACGCCCGCACCAAGGCCCTGCTCCGCGCCGGCCTTGGCGCCGACCTCGCCGGTGCCCTCGACGCCGAGGCGGCGGCGCAGCGCGCCTCCGGGCAGACCAAGGACCACCTCGAAGGGGTCAGCGCCTTCGTCGAGAAGCGCGCCCCACGATTCCAGGGCGCCTGACCACCACCCGAGCTCCCGCCGAGGAGTTGAGACCGATGCCTGCCGACTACCCCCTGTTCGTCGACGGCGAGCTGCGCGAGGCCGCCGCCGGCGAGACGTTCGAGACGATCGACCCGTCCACCGGGCGGCCGCACGCCACCGTCGCCCGCGCCCGCGCCGCCGACGCCGAGCGGGCCGTTGCCGCCGCACGGGCCGCCTTCGAGGACGGCCGCTGGTCGGGCCAGAAGCCGGCCAAGCGCGCGGCCGTGCTCAACGCCATCGCCGCCAAGCTGCGCGAGCACGGCGACCGCCTGGTCGAGCTGGAGGTGCGCGACTCGGGCGGCACCCTGCGCAAGACGCGGGCGGCCGACGTGAACGGCGCGGCCTTCACCTTCCGCACCTACGCCGAGTTCGCCGACCGCATCCTCACCGAGCGGCCGCTGCCGTTCACCGTCGCCCCCGGCCCGAGCCACAACTACGTGCGGCGCGAGCCCGTCGGCGTGTGCGCCGGGATCGTGCCGTGGAACTTCCCCATCCAGAACGCCGCCTGGAAGCTCGCGCCCGCGCTGGCGGCGGGCAACACCATGGTGCTCAAGCCGGCCGAGCAGACGCCCTGCACCGCGGTGGAGCTGGCGAGGCTGTGCGCCGAGGCCGGCGTTCCCGACGGCGTGGTCAACGTGCTGCCCGGCTTCGGCCCGGAGGCGGGCGAGCCGCTGGTCACCTCCCGCGGGGTCGACAAGGTCGCGTTCACCGGCTCCACCGAGGTCGGCAGGCACGTCCAGGCGCTGGCCGCTGGCACCGTCAAGAAGGTGCTGCTCGAGCTCGGCGGCAAGTCGGCCAACATCGTGCTGGAGGACGCCGACCTCGACCTCGCGGTCGACGGCGCCATCTACGCGATCTTCTTCCACCAGGGCCAGGTGTGCACCGCCGGCAGCCGCCTGCTGGTCGCCAGGCCGATCTACGACGAGGTGGTCGCCCGCCTGGTCGAGATCGCCGAGCGCATCACCGTCGGCCCCGCGCGCGAGGCGGCCTCCGACATGGGCCCGCTGGTCTCCGCCGAGCAGCTCGAACGGGTGGAGGGCTACGTGCGCGTCGGCCAGGAGGAGGGCGCCAAGCTGGTCACCGGCGGCCACCGCGTCACCGTCGAGGGGCACGAGGGCGGCTACTACTACGCGCCCACCATCTTCACCGACGTCGACCCCGCGGCACGCATCGCCCAAGAGGAGATCTTCGGGCCGGTGCTGGCGGTGATCCCGTTCGACGGCGACGAGCAGGCGGTCGCGATCGCCAACGACTCCGACTACGGGCTGGCCGGCGCCGTCTGGAGCCGCGACTCCGCCAGGGCCGTCAAGGTCGCCGAGGGGCTGCGCACCGGCACCGTCTGGGTCAACGACTACCACCTGCTCAACCCAAGGTACCCGTTCGGCGGCTACAAGCAGTCGGGCGTCGGCCGCGAGCTCGGCGAGGAGGGCTACCTGGAGTACACCCAGGTCAAGCACGTCCACGTCGACATCTCCCAGCAGCGCGCCAAGCACCGCTGGTTCGACGTGACCGTCCCCAGGAGGAACTGATCCGGGGTCGGGGCCGCTGTCGGCCGGCTTCGGTAGCCTGCGCGGCATGACGCACGAGGAGCGGCTCGCGCTCGCTCGCGAGCTGACCGCCCGGCTGCTCGACCGCCACGGCGACGGCCTGGTCGCCGTTGGCCTGCACGGCTCGGCGGCCCGCGGCGACGAGCGCGACGGCGCCGACCTCGAGCTGGCCGTGGTCACCGCCGCTGCGGAGGTCGAGGTGCCCGACCGCACCCTGCGCCACCGCGGCGTGGTGGTCGACCTCGGCGCCATCACCGCCGACGACTACCTGCACGAGGCCGGCCAGGTCGGGCCGACCTGGCCGCTCGCGGCCGACCAGTACCGCAACCACCTCGCCCTCCACGACCCGGGCGGGTTCTTCCACCGGCTCAGCCACGCCCACGAGGCGGCCATGAAGGAGGCCCCGGCGGCGGCGTTCCTGGCCGCCGCCGGCTACGACCTGGTCCAGCTCCTCTCCTGGGAGGCGAGGGCGCGCAGCGCCGAGCTGCACAGCGACCTGCCAGGGGCGATGCTCGCGGTCAGGGAGGCGGCGCTGCTGGCCGCGCTGGTGGTCGGTCTGGCGACCAGGACCGCCTACCGCAACGCGGCCCACGCCCTGACGGCGGCCGCCTTCGCCGAGGACGCACCCCCTGGCTTCGCCGAGCCCTACCGGCGCGTGCTGTCCCCAGGAATTGATCCTGCCGGCGCGGTCATCTCGCTGGGTCGCGCGGCCGACGCCCTGGTCGCCTGGGCCGAGCGGCTCGGCATCCCGTTCGAGGCCGAGGACCTGGACGCGTTCCTGTGAAGGCCGGGTGGTGACCCTGCCAGCCCGGCCGGGCGGAGTTGACCGAGGAGGCGGCGGATGGCGGCGCTGAGGCGCATCGGGGTCGAGCAGCGGCGCGCGCGGCTGGCGCTGCGCCACCGCCTCGCGCCGGCGGCCCACGCTACCGAGCCCGACGAGCTGGCGCGCGACCTCGTCGGGCTGCACGGCACCGACCCCGCCTCGGTGTTCCTGGCCGCCTGGGCGAGGCTGCGGGCGCCGGAGGTCGAGGCGATCCAGCGGGCGCTGTACGAGGAGCGCACCCTGCTGCGCATCCTCGGCATGCGCAGGACGATGTTCGTCGTCGCCGTCGACCTGCTGCCGGTGGTGCACGCGGCCTGCACGCGCGCGATCGCCGCGCAGCAGCGCAAGCTGCTGCTGCAACTGCTGGCGCAGGCGGGCATCGCGGACCACCCGGAGGGCTGGCTCCGCGACGTCGAGCAGGCGACCGTGCGGGCACTCGCCGGCCGCGGCGAGGCGCTCGCCGCCGAGCTGTCCCAGGACGTGCCGCGCCTGCGCGAGCAGCTCCACCTGGCCGTCGGCAAGCCCTACGAGGCCAAGGTGAGCATCGCCACCCGGGTGCTGTTCCTGATGGCCGCGGACGGGCTCATCATCCGCGGCCGGCCGCGGGGCTCGTGGACCAGCAGCCAGTTCCGCTGGGCGCCGCTGGAGAATTGGCTGCCGAGTGGCGTGCCTGAGATGCCGACCGAGGCCGCCCAGGTCGAGCTGGTGCGGCGCTGGCTGGCGGCGTTCGGGCCGGGCACCGCGGCCGACCTGAAGTGGTGGACGGGCCTGACCGCCGGCGCGGTCAAGCGCGCTCTCAGCGAGATCGGTCCCTCCGAGGTCGAGCTGGACGGCGGCACGGGGCTGGTCCTGCCCGACGACCTGGAGCCGGTGCCCGTCCCCGCGCCGTGGGCCGCGCTGCTCCCGGCGCTCGACCCGACGGCGATGGGCTGGTCGGGGCGGGCCTGGTACCTCGGCGAGCACGGCCCGGCCCTGTTCGACCGCTCCGGGAACGTCGGCCCGACGGTGTGGTGGCAGGGGCGCATCGTCGGCGGCTGGGCGCAGCGCAAGGACGGCGAGATCGTGCTGCGCCTGCTCGAGGACGTCGGCGCCGAGGCGGTCGCGGCGGTCGAGGCGGAGGCGGAACGCCTCGGACGGTGGTTCGGAGCGGTCCGGGTGACCCCCCGCTTCCGCACGCCGCTCGAGCGGGAGCTGGTCGCCTGAGCGGCCGCGCCGGCCGGCGCGGCCGTCAGGGCCGCGACAGGTCGCCGCCGAGCCCTTGCGACTGCCGCGCGCCGCTCACCCCGGCCTCGACCCGCTGGCCGTGCCGGAAGACCAGGTCGTGGCCGAGCACCACGCCGACGGCCAGCAGCGCCAGCGCGAACGCGTCGAGCAGGACCAGGCCGAAGGGCGTCGAGGTGACGTCGAGGTCGCGCCGGCGCAGGATCGCCGAGGCGAGGAACAGCCCGCTGGTGGTCAGCATCACGGTCAGGTGGGTGAAGGCCAGCCGCCACGCCCTGCTGCCGTTCTCGATCGCCAGGAAGTCGACGAAGCCGGTGATCGCGACCACCAGCGACGCCACCAGCGCGGTCACGATCAGCGCGTAGGCGCCCTTGACGTACGGGGTGCCGTCGCTGGTCAGGTACGAGAGCCAGTCGAACAGCAGGCTGGTCGGGTACAGCGCCACCGGGAAGTGCACGAGCGCCGGGTGCAGCGGGCGGCCCCTGCCTCCCCGCAGCGGATTGGTCATGGTCGCCTCCCTGGTCGCGCGCCTCAGACGATCCTACCTGCCGCCCTGCTTCCGGCGGCCCTCGACGCGCCGGGCAAGGCGGGCGAGGTTGCGCCTGAGCATCAGCTCGACGGCCGGGCGGACCAGGGCGAAGCCGAGCCGTCCGAATGCCCCGAGCGGCAGGTCGAGATCCTCGGCCCAGGTGAACCACGCTCCGCCCGGCGCGGGCTCAACCGTGAACGTCCCGGTGCCGCGGACCACCCTGCCGAGGTGGCGCACGTCCACCCGCCGCGGCGGCTCCCAGCGGGTCACCTCCATCGGGTCGCTGAACCCAAGGCCGGCCAGCTTGGTCACCGCCGTCAGCCGCTCCCCCACCCGGCGCCCGCCTGGCTCGACCGTGACGGTGGTCAGCGCCACCCACTCCGACTGGGCCTCCCAGTCGCTCACCGCCTCGAACACCACCTCGGGCGGTGCGATGATCGCCACGCGGGCCGCGACACGAACCGACATGGGCGTGATTGTCGCACCCGGCCCTCGCTCCAGGTTCGTCGGTCGGCTCCGCTATCCTCACCGTGCTCGCGGATCGCCCACACGAGCCGCCGGCCGTGCCGCCCGGTCCGACGCTCGGCGTCCCGCGGCCACGGGCGAGGCATACGACCCGTCTTGCGCGGGCACATGGCTCGCCGGCTGGGTCCTCGGTGCCGAGGACCAGGAAGGGGACGGGAGGGTCAGGAATGGACGACAGGGACGACAGCGGCTACCCGGACTGGATGGAGGACGCCCGCTACGCCGACGAGGCCCCGGGCAGGCGCAACCGCACCCCCGGCGGCTACAGCGGCTGCGCCACCATCCTCCCGCTCCTGGCCGCGACCGCGGCCATGGCCGGCGCGCTGCTGCGCCGCCGGCGCCGCTCCTAGCCGGCTCACCCGGGCGGATGCTCCGGACCATCGGCCGCCGCGTCTTCGACTTCGACCGCCAGGTGGCGGTCATGGCGGTCCTCAACCGCACCCCCGACTCGTTCTACGACCAGGGGGCCACCTGGGCGCTCGACCGGGCGCTCGACCGCGCCGACCGGGCGCTCGAGGCCGGGGCCGACTGGCTCGACGTCGGCGGCGTCAAGGCCGGTCCGGGCGCGGAGGTCACCGAGGCCGAGGAGCTGCAGCGGGTGCTGCCGCTGCTGGAGGCGCTCCGGGACCGCACCGACGCGGTCGTCTCGGTCGACACCTTCCGCCCAGGGGTCGCCAGGCGCGCCCTCGCCGCCGGCGCCGACGCCGTCAACGACCCGTCCGGCCTGCGCGACCCTGGCCTGGCCGAGGCGGCGGCCGCTGCCGGCGCGACCCTGGTGCTGACGCACACCGGCGGGCCGCCACGCACCCGTCCCCACCGGCCCCCGGCTACGACTTCCACAAGAACACCTTCCACTCGCTCGAGCTGCTGCGCCGGCTCGACGAGCTGCTCCCGCTCGGCTACCCGATCCTGGTCGCCCTCTCCAACAAGGACTTCGTCGGCGAGACGCTCGACCTGCCGCTGGGCGAACGGGTCGAGGGCAGCCTCGCCGCCGCTGTCGTCGCCGTGACCAAGGGCGCCCGCATCGTCCGCGTCCACCAGGTCGAGGCGACCGTGCGGGCGGTCCGCATGACCGAGGCGATCCTGGGCTGGCGCCGCCCCGCCGCCACCCGCCGCGGCCTCGCCTGACCGGACGGCGGAGCCCGAGCCCGACGACATTGGCGGGCGCGAGCGACTAGCGGCGCGGCTCCCAGCTGAAGAACTGGGTCGCGAGCAGCAGCCCGGCCAGCCCCCACGCGGCGACGACCAGGACGTCGTTCCAGCGGAAGCTGGTGCCGAGGAACCCGGCCTGCATGCCGTCGGCGAAGTGCTTCACCGGGAAGACGCGCCCGATCCAGACGAGCCACGTCGGCGCGTCGTCGCCCAGCGGGATGAAGATGCCCGACAGGAACAGCAGCGGCAGGACCGTGGCGTTCACCAGCGCCGGTGAGGCGTCCGCGTTGGGGATCGCCGCGGTCATCGCCAGGCCCAGCGCGCAGAAGCTGGCCGACCCGACCACCAGCATCACCGCGAACCGCAGCAGCGGTGCGCCGGACGGGATCGAGGCGTCGTAGAAGGCCTTCCCGAATGCCGTGGTCAGCACGACCAGCAGGAGCGCGACCAGCATGGCGTGGAGCACCCGCGCGCTCAGGTAGGAGGCACCGGGCAGCGGGGTCCCCTTGGTCCGCTTGAGGATGCCCGCGTCGCGCTGGAAGGTCACCGAGATGGCGATGTTGGTGTAGCAGGCGGTGATCACCGAGAACGACGCCATCGCGGCGACGTAGTAGGTCGTCTGGGAGATCTGGCGCCCACCGATCGGCACGGTCCCGTTGCCGAGCAGCGCGGTGAAGATCACCAGGAACATCAGCGGGAAGGCGAAGGTGAAGAACGCCGAGGCCGGGTTCCGCCAGAAGGCCTTGTTGGTGTAGCGCACCTGCCGCACCGTCTGCGCCGGCCCGTTCACCGCGACCTCCTCCCTCGCCCGGCCGCCGCCGGCGCGGCTGGCTCCACCCCGCCCGCGCCGCCGGTGAGCTGCAGGTAGACGTCCTCCAACGAGGGCCGCGCGACCTCGAGCCCATCCAGCTCGACCCTACTGTCGATCGCCCACCCCAGCAGGCGGTGGAGCACGTGGACCGGATCGTCGGTGGTGAATTCGGTGAACCCGCCGAGCACCCGCGCCGCGGGCAGGTCGGGCGGCGGCGCGGCCCCGTCGGGCAGGCGGAACCGGACCCGGGTGGTCGCCAGGTCACGCCCGGCGAGCGTGTCCGGCGTCCCCTCCGCCACGATGCGGCCGGCCGCGATCACCGCCACCCGGTTGGCCAGGTACTGCGCCTCGTCCATGTAGTGCGTGGTGAGCAGCACGGTCTTGCCGAGCGCCGCGAGGTTCTTGACCACCTCCCAGGCGCCCCGCCGGGCCGACGGGTCGAACCCGGTGGTGGGCTCGTCGAGGAACAGCAGCTCCGGGTCCCCGGCCAGCGCGATCGCCACGTCGAGGCGGCGCTGCTGCCCGCCGGAGAGCTTCACCACCCGCGTGTCGCGCTTCTCCTTCAGGCCCACCAGCTCGACCACCTCGTCGACCGGCCGAGGGTGCGGGTAGTAGCCGCTGTACATCGCGACCGTCTCGGCCACGGTGAGGTACGGGTCGATCCCGGTCGACTGCAGCACGATGCCGATGCGGCCCTTCAGCACGTGCCCGCCCTTGCCGGGATCCTCGCCGAGGACCGCCACCGCGCCCCCGTCACGCTTGCGGTAGCCCTCGAGGATCTCGACGGTGGTGGTCTTGCCCGCGCCGTTCGGCCCCAGCAGCGCGAAGACCTCACCATGCCCGATGCGGAAATCGATCCCAGCCACCGCCTGCACGTCCCCGTACGACTTGGTCAGTCCCTCGACGTGCACGGCATCGCCACTCGCGGCCCCCGTCGTGGTCACCTCCACCGAGTCCGATGTGCGTGGAAGTCCAAGTCTTCCACGCCGCTCCACGGCCCGCACAACGGGGTGGCCAGCGCAGGGCCGGTTCCCCTGGTGGCGCAGCCCTAGCGGCTCGGCTGGGCGACGGCCATGACGGCGACGACGCGGACCACCACGGCGACCACCCGCGGGTCGATCGTCGTCGGCCGCTCGCCGCCTGAGGAGGCGGGCTCGCCGGGCTCGGTGGGAGACGTCACGGCAACCGCCCCACGCCGCGTTGCCCGTCCGCCCGGTCAGTCGATGGCGACGGCGAGCTTGCCGAGGGCCCCGGCGGCGAAGTCGGCGAGCCCCTGTGACACCTCCGCCAGCTGGTAGGTCCGCGTGACCGGCACGCGCAGCCGTCCGGAGGCAACGTCGGCGGCCAACTGGTCCAGGGTGGCGGCGTCCGGCGCGGCCATCACCGCCCCAGCCTCGTAACTGGAGGATCACTTCCACTTACTCGGGCTACCGTACCACTCAAGTGGAGGGCGCCTTCCATTTCCACCCGGTTCGCGACGCTGTGGCATGGTGTGCCGCAGCCGATCGCGGAGAGATGGGACCGATGGCCCAACCCGAGAAGTACGTGTTCGTCTGCCTCAACCAGCGGCCCGCCGGCCATCCCAAGGGGTCGTGCCTGGACCGTGGGGCCGGGCAGGTGTTCGAGGCGCTGCGTGAGGAGCTGGGGCGGCGGCTGATGACCAACGTCAAGGTGGTGGCGTCGGGCTGCGTCGAAGGCTGCCTGGCGGGGCCGACGCTGCTGGTGGTGCCGGACAACGTCTGGTACGGAGGGGTCACCGAGGCGGACGTGCCGGCCATCTTCGACCAGCATCTGGTCGGCGGGAAGCCGGTGGAGATGCTGCGGCTCGACCCCGACGACTTCAACGCCTGACCACGCTGGGCCGGCGGCCTGCCTCCGCCGTGGATCGACTGGAGCGGCACGCCGCCTTCGCTATACTCTTGATTATTAACTCATGAGTATCTACTCTTGAGTTCACACCGTTGAGTACAGGGCGTGGAGGTGCAGGTGACCGCGGCTACCCCTCGTGCCCGGCTGCCGCGCGCGGAGCGCGTGCGGCAGGTGCTGGCGGCCGCCGCCCGCGCGTTCGCGCGGGCCGGCTACGCCGCGACCTCGATGGACGAAATCGCCGCCGAGGCCGAGGTCAGCAAGCTGATGCTGTACCGCGACTTCGAGGGCAAGCGGGAGCTGTACGAGGCGGTCCTCGAGGGGCTGCAGCGCCGCCTGGTCGAGCTGGTCGGCGACGACCCGGAGGGGGGCGCGTCGGTCCGCGGGCTCGACGCCCTGCTGCGCGTCGCCCGCGAGCAGCCGGACGCGTTCGTGCTGCTGTTCCGGCACGCCGCGCGCGAGCCGGAGTTCGCCGCGCACGCCGACCAGTTCCTCGCCGGCGCCGTCGCCCAGGCGGAGGAGCGGCTGGCCCGCGAGATCGCCGATCCGGTGCTGCTGCGCTGGAGCGCGCGCGTCGCCGTCCACAGCACCATCGAGGCGGTGATCGCCTGGCTGCAGGTCGGCGATCCGGCACGCGACCAGGCCTTCCTCGCCGCGCTCGGCGCGACGCCGGTCACCGGGATCGCGCCGCCGAGCTGGTCGCAGCGCGTGGCCGAGACGGTCGAGCGGATCGAGTCCAGCGAGGGGTAGCAGGATGGAGCGGACGACACTCGGCCACCGCCAGATCCGGGCGGTCTACACGGGGCTGATGCTGGCGATGGCGGTCGCCTCGCTGGACCAGACGATCGTCGCGACCGCGCTGCCGACCATCGTGGGCGAGCTCGGCGGCCTGGCCCACATCGGCTGGGTGGGCACGGCCTACCTGGTCACCTCCACCGCCGCGGCGGTGATCTACGGCAAGCTCAGCGACCTGTACGAGCGCAAGCGCGTCTTCCAGAGCGCCCTGGTCGTCTTCCTCGCCGGCTCGGCGCTCGCTGGCGTCTCGGGCTCGCTCGGCCAGCTGATCGCGTTCCGCGCGCTGCAGGGCGTCGGCGGCGGCGGGCTGATGGCGCTGACCCTCGCGGTGGTCGGCGACCTGGTGCCGCCGCGGCAGCGCGGCCGCTACGCCGGCTACCTCGGCGGCGTGCTGGCGCTCGCCACCGTCGCCGGTCCCCTGGTCGGCGGCTTCCTGGTCGACCATGGCGGCTGGCGCTGGATCTTCTACGTCAACCTGCCCGTCGGCCTGGCCGCGCTGCTGGTGATCGGCGCGCGCCTGCGGCTTCCGCCGCGGCCGGTCCTCGCTGCCCGCTTCGACCTGCCGGGCGCCGCGCTGCTGGTCGCAGCCGTCGGCTGCGCCGTGCTGGTGGCGAGCTGGGGCGGGACCGAGTACGCCTGGACCTCGCCGCAGGTCCTTGGCCTGGCCGCCGTGGCGGCGCTGGCCCTCGGCCTGCTGCTGCTGGTCGAGCGGCGCGCGGCCGAGCCGCTGCTGCCGCTGGCGCTGTTCGCCAACCCGGTGGTCGCCGTGACCAGCGCGGTCGGGCTGCTGACCGGGCTGGTGCTGATCGGCTCGCTGGCGTTCCTGCCGTTGTTCCTCCAGGTCGCCAAGGGCGCCAGCGCCACCAGCTCGGGCCTGCTGTTGCTGCCGCTGATGGTGGGCGTGCTCGGCGCCTCGGTGGTCACCGGCAGGCTGGTCAGCCGCAGCGGCCGCTACAAGCCCTTCCCGGTCGCCGGCGGCGCGGTGATGACGGCCTCGTTCTGGCTGCTGTCCCGGATCGGGACGGCTACCCCGCCGACCGTGATCACCAGCGAGATGGTCCTGCTCGGCGTCGGCATCGGCCTGACCATGCAGGTGCTGATCGTCGCCGGCCAGAACGCGGTGGAGCGCCGCCACCTCGGCCTGGTGACCTCGCTGGCCCAGTTCTTCCGCGAGCTCGGCGGCTCGGTTGGCGTGGCCGTCTTCGGCGCGGTGTTCGCCGCCCGCGTCACCACCGAGCTGGCCCACCGGCTGCCGCAGGCCGGGACGCGGGTGGTCGGCGGCGGCCTGCGCGGCAGCCCGGCCCAGCTCGAGACGCTGCCGCCCGTCGTCCACCACGCCGTCGCCCAGGCCGTCGCCGCCGCGGTCGACACCGTCTTCGCCTGGGCACTGCCCTTCGCGGCGCTCGCCTTCCTGCTCACCCTGCTGCTGCGCGAGCTGCCCCTGCGCGACGGCTTCGACGCGTCCCCGCTGGCCGAGACCGCGGAGGGAGAGCCAGCGCCGCTGCCCTGATCGCCCTCGAGGCTGGTGCCGCCACACGGCCGGTGCCCAGGTAAGGGAGGCAGGGCGTAGCGCGAGCCGTTCGTCGTGTCACCGTCACACTGGCTCGCCGGGGTGGATGTCGACGGCGACCTGGTAGACGGCCAGCCGCGGGGTGACGTGCAGGTCCGGGTCGTCGAGCACCCGCTGCACCGAGGCACGGTCGGGGTTGGCGGTCGCAGCCGCACCTGGGAGGACTTCCTCGCCGCCCGGGTCAGCTAGCGGGGCGCGGCAGGCCCAACGCTTGCCAGCGCCAACGGCCTACTAGAGCAGTTACTGGTGTAGCTCGATTGGGGTGTCGCCGTGCCGGCCCGCGAGGATGTCGGGGAGCAGCGCTGGCAGGCTGGGAGGAAGGAACCATTCGCCGGTTGCAGCGGCCAGTTCAGTGGCCGACCACCAACGCTCGCCCAGTAACGTGAGCTGCTCGTTGGCGGTGTGGCGGGTCTGGGCCGGTGCTGGTGGGCTGGTCAGGGGTATGCGGGCGAGGTGGACCCACTCGCGGCGGTGGTAGTACCGGCGTCGGAAGCGGAAGCGGGTCTCGCGGACCCAGACGCAGGGGCCGATTGAGCCCAGGTCCAGGTGGATCCCGGTCTCTTCGGCCAACTCGCGCTGGCATGCCTCGGCGGTGGTCTCGCTTGGGTGCAGGCCGCCGCCGGGCAGCTCCCACCAGCGGCGGTCGGGCTCTGCCGGGTCGTGGGCGCGCAGCAGCAGCAGCCGGTCATCGGCGTCCAAGAGCAGGACCCGGGCGCCCAGGCGCGGACCGTTGCCGATCGGGTCGCCAGGGGGAGCCTGGGCAGGTACGCCGAAGCGCACGGTCACAGGCGTGAGCCTTTCGTCCGTGGGGAAGGAAGCTTGACCGCCGACCAGACCGGCCGGCGAGGTGCGGCCAGCGGGTTCCGCCGGGTCTCAGAACAGCGAGGGGAGCGCTGGGCTGACGTTCGGGTCGGAGACTACCAGCCGGGCTGGCTGGCTGGTACGCAGGCGCAGGGTGAGTGCGGAGTGGTCGCTGAGCCGCATGGCGCGTGGCTGGTGGACGTAGGAGCAGCCGGCCAGGTCGTCGAGGAGGGGCTTGGCGACGAAGGCGTGGTCGTAGCGGTAGCCGTCGCCGGTACGGCCGACCCAACTGTGCTCGACCCGGTCGGGGTGCAGATGGCGGAAGGCGTCGACCAGATCGAGCTCGGTGAGGCGCTGGTAGAAAGCGTACTCGAACGGCCGGAAGAACCTGTAGCGGGGCTGGTGGTCGGGCTCGAGGATGTTGAGGTCACCCAGCAGCACGACCTGACGCTCGCGCTGGTCGGTTTCGGGTGTGTCGGCGGTGAGGGCGGCAAGGCAGTGGTCCAGGAAGCGGCGTTTGCGCTCGATCTTCGCCTCGCTGGCGTCTCGTGACGGCACGTACAGGCCGACCACTTCCACTGCGGCGTCGTCGCCGGTCGGCAGGACGAGTGAGGCAGCTCGGGCGGGCAGGTAGTCGAGCTTGCGGGTCCAGGTGCCGGGGTGGCCAGGGGTGCGGGCGACGATCATGGTGCCGTACTCGCCCTGTCCAGGCTGGGGGAAGGCGACGGTGTAGCCGGCCGCGGTGAACCGGTCGGCGAGCAGGTGGCAGCCTCGGCTGGCGCGGGTCTCGGTTAGGACCAGCACGTCCTCGGGTCGCGTGGCGAGCCAGGCAAGCTGGCGGGCGGCGCGCTCAGGAGAGGGGTTGCCGATGTTGAAGGTGAGCAAGCTGAGCAGCTCAGGTTCGGGACCGGATGGCTGGGTCATCGTTGCTGGCGAGCCTCCCGAAGGTCGAGGATGCGGGCCAGGATCGTTGCGGCAAGCTGTGGGGGCGTCGCTTCGGTGGTGTCGACGACGAGCACCGACCAGTTGGCCGCTTGGAGTTGCTCGGCGGCCTGCTGGTAGAGGCGGGACTCTACCTGGCTGGCGCCGGGAACGCGCTCGAAGCGGGTGTGGGCGCCCCGGGCCGCGAGGCGGGCGGCAATGACCGCGGGGTCGGCGTGCAGGAGCACCGCGAGGTCGGCGGGTGGAGCGTGGCGGTTGAGCTGCCAGATGAAGTCCATCTCGACGCCGTCGATGCGTTGCAGGACCAGCGAAGTCGGCACGTACCGGTCGGTGACGACCACCTCGCCGGCCGCAAGATGCGGGCGAATCTCGGCCTCCAGGTGCCAGTAGCGGTCGGCGGCGACCAGGCAGGCGAGCACCAGGCCGTGGTAGCGGTCGGGCGCGTGGCGGGCGAAATCGCCAAGCTCGGAGCGGGACGGTTCGCAGGTGGCGTGGGCGGGGACGCCGCAGTGTGTGAGCTGGTTGGCAAGCTCGCTGGTCAGGGTGGACTTGCCAACCCCACCTGGCCCGTCGATGGACACCAGAAGCCCGCGCATGGCCGGCTGGCTCATGAGCGGGCGATCGGGACGACGGGGAGGCGGTGCCGTTCGGCGGTGGTCACCGGGCAGACCTCGGCGTCGACCGCGCCGATGCGCTGCCCGGCGGCGACGACCGCGGCGGGGCAGCCCTTGCCGCAGGCGCGCTCCAGCGAGCAGCGTTGGCAGGTCGGGTTGGCGCCGACCTGGTAGCGCTCGTGGAAGTGGTAGGCGTCCAGCCGCTGGGCGATGTCGGGGTCGGTGAAGACGTTGCCGACGATGAACTCGGCCGGGTCGTGCTGGGACTGCGGGGTCCTGGCGGCGAAGACCAGGTAGGGGCAGACGGTCAGCTCGCCAGGGGTGAACACGTACACGATCGTGCCGGCCTCGCAGGGGGCCAGCGGCTTCGCGGTGTTCGGGAAGCGGATGTGGACCACGTCGAGGTCGTCACCGTCGAACGGGGCGGTCAGGTCGTAGATGCGTTGCATACGCTCCTCGGCCGCGCCGAGCGGTCCCTTGCCCTTGACGCCGCGACCCATCGCGGACAACGGGTTGAGCAGCACGTAATTGGCGCCGTTGGCGGCCGCGAACGCGCACAGCTCGGCGTACTCGGCGTCCTCGGCCAGGTTGTTGGGGGTGCACAGCAGCCCTTGTAGCAACCCCGCTTCGGCGAGCTTGCGAACGGTCTCGATGGTCGTTTGGAACGAGGCGCGGTCGCCGCGGAAGCGGCCGTGGGACTCGGCACGGAACCCATCCAGGGAGACGTTGACGTGGATCTCGCCGAGCTCGCTCAGGGCGGCGAGCTGGGCGTCCCTGATGATGGTGGCATTGGAGCAGATGCCCAGGCTGAACCCATAGGCACGGAACGCCGCGGCGACCTCGACGATGTCGGGGTGGGCGAACGGCTCGCCGCCGGTGAGCGTGACCCGGTTGACGCGGCACTCGCGCAGCCGGGGGATCAGCAGGCCGGTGACGTCGCTGGTGCGCATGGCGCCGCCGTAGTCGCCGGCCGACACGAAGCAGTGGGCGCAATGCAGGTTGCAGCGCTCCGTGACCTGGACAAGGGCCTTGCGATGGCCGGTCGGCACCGAGGTGCGGAAGTAGCAGGAGGCGGCGAACTGGTCGCTGACGAGGCTGCGCGTGGCCGTCACTGGGATCACACCCCTCGGTGGAACACTCCCGGCCACGGCGCCGAGCGGCATCCACTCCTGGCAGGTACGAGATGGCGCAACAGCGCTACTCGTCCTACTACGCCGGATCGCTCCTCCGATGTAAAGCGTTGCGGTTGGCCTGATCCGAAGGTGTGGCGTCGAAGCCGGTGGCGGCCCCCTTGCAATTAACCAGATCCGAACACGGGCTGACCTCGCCCCGAACCGGGCGGGGAGATCATCGCTGTGACAGTTGGCCCCTATGTCGAGGTTCCGAGGTGGCAGATGAGACGATCGAGAGTGCGGCTTGGCTGGCTCGGCTGGGTGGTGGCCGGGGTGCTGGCGGTCACCGCTGGTGGCGCCGCGCTGGCCGCGTCCGGGCAGGACGCGGTGCAGGGCGACACCGCCACGGTCAGCGACGGGCTGGCGGTCGCGCCGGCGGCGTTCGCGCCGGCCAGGAAGGCCCGCCTGCTGCAGCGGCTGACCCGCCGCCGCCGGGCGCTGCACGGCGAGGTGACCGTCAAGACCGACAACGGCATCAAGACGGTGGTGTTCGCGCGCGGCAAGGTGACCGCGGTGTCGGATTCGAGCCTCACCATCACCAGCGAGGACAACGTCGTGACGAGCTTCGCGCTCAACGGCGACACCAAGTTCGGCACGGGCTTCGCGCTGCAGTCCAAGGACGACGTCACGGTCGGGGTGCAGGCAACCGCGGCCGGCGAGAAGCAGGGTTCGACCGTCACCGCCCGCCGGGTGGTGGTCAACCCGAACGCGCCGCCGGCCAAGCAGCAGTCCAAGCCGAGCACGACCTCCTGATCCCCGCCCGAGCGGGCACGCGGAGACGCCCCGGCCCGAGCGGGCCGGGGCGTCTGTGGCGTGAGCGCGGGACCCGCGCTGGCGGCTCAGCCGTACCTGCGCCGCCACATGGCGAAGGTGGCCAGCTCGCAGAGCTTGGCGTGCTCGTTGCGGCGACCTTCCATGTGGTCGGCGGCGAGCGCCCTGACGGCGTCCATGTTGAACATGTCGGCCAGGCAGTCCTCGTCGCTGAGGGCCTTCTCGATCGCCAGGCGCGACCCGGTCCGCAGCCACTCGTCGTAGTGGACGTAGGCCTTGTAGTCGTGGCTGGCGCCGATGCGCAGCGGCAGGCGCGGGGCGATCGAGGCGCGCGCCTTGCGCAGCGCCCGGCGGGCGACGTAGCGGACCCGGGAGGCCTCGACCGGCCGTCCCGTCTTGGCGTGGCCGATGCGGGCGAGCTGCGGCAGGCTCCTGGTGACCATGCGCCGGTACAGCGGCTGGTCGGGGTGGATCAGGCCGTGCCGCGGCAGCGCCAGCGCGAAGTCCATGAAGTCGTTGTCGACGAACGGCTCCATCACCCGGGAGGAGACCGCCAGGATGTCCCGGTGGACGGCGCTGAGGCGCCGCATGCGCTGGCGCAGGTCCACGTACATCCAGCGGTCGAGCACGTCGTCGGTGTCCGGCGCGGCGAAGCAGCGCCGGATCGACTCGTACGGCTCGGTGGCGGCGTTCGCGTACACCTCGGGCCGCAGCAGGGAGGCCAGGTCCTGGCTGCTGAAGCTGCCGGTGAACTTGTAGGTCCAGATGGCGTCGACGGCGGCCTTCCCGGTCGCCGGCGGGGTCTTGCGCGGCAGGTTGGCCCCTGACATGCAGCAGCCGAGGAAGCCGCTCCAGGTCACCGTTGGCCGCAGCTCGTCGAGGAAGGGCAGCTCGGCCATCACCCAGAAGGTGGAGCAGGAGCCGTTGCCCTCCAGCACCGAGATGCCGACGTCGCCGTACTCGGCGAGGTAGCTCGGCTCGACCGGCAGGAAGGTGTGCGGCCAGCCCAGCTCATCGGCAATCCTGCGGGCGAAGCGCACGTCCCAGGAGTGCTCGTGGCCGACCGTGTTGGTCACCACGCGGGCGTCGGGCGCCGCGCGGTGCAGGAACCCGGCGAGGGAGCGCGTGTCCAGCCCGCCGGTGAGCGGCAGGCAGACGTCGTCCCTGACGCGGCGGCGCACGGCCGTTTCCAGGCGGCGGCCGTACTCGTCGGCGTAGCCGTCGGCGTCAGTGGCTCGCTGCAGCGAGCCAGCCCCCGCGCGCGCCGGGCCTGCCGGCTCGAAGCGGTAGTCCCAGTAGCGCTCCACCACCAGCTTGCCGCGCTCCCAGACCAGCACGCTGGCGGGCGGGACAAGGGCGAGGTCGGCGAAGAAGGTGCGCTCGTCGAAGAAGTGGCCGGCGACCAGGAAGTCGAGCAGCCCGCGCTGGTCGATGGTGCGGTCGAAGCCGGGGTCCTGGCTGATCGCCTTGGCCTCGGTGGCGAACAGCAGCGCGTCGGCCGAGCGCCACCAGTACAGGTGCAGGAAGCCGTTGCGGTCGTTGACGATGGTGAGCCGCTTGCGGCGCTCCTCCCAGACGCAGGCGGCGTAGACGCCGTTGAGGCCGCGCAGGGCGGACTCGCCGCCGCTGAGGAAGCGCCGCAGCAGGCGCTCCGCCATCGAGGGCGCGCCGGCCTCCTCCTGGTCGTCGACCGGGTCGCCGGCGAGGGCGAGCGTGACCCCGTCGGCGCTGGCCAGGGCGGGCTCGTCGTCGACGCAGATGCCGGCGATGGCGGCCGCCGGGGTGACCGAGCGCTCGACCCGGTACCAGGGGCGGTGGAGCATGGGCCGGACCATGCTCTCGAGCCGCTGGGCCAGGCGAGGGTCTTGCTCGGTGGGGATGACTCCGGCGATGCCCGGCATCTCGGCTCCTCGACTCGGGCAGCCGGCCCGCCGTCCCTGGCGCGTCATCGGGCGGCCAGGCAGCGGATGACGCGGCAGCCCAAGCCCCCCGACGCCGGCTGCATGCCGGGGGAGCATAGGCCGCAACCCGGACATCCGGCAGCGGCAACGGCCGTAGGCCTGCTACCGCGATCGACGGTACCCCGCCTCCCTGACGGCGCGGCGGGGGCGTCAGTTCGCGCCGAGCAGGGTGCTGACGATGCCGACGAACACGACCACCACGAAGAAGGCGAGCGCGAACCAGACGACCCGCAGCACGTGGCGGCCGATCGGGACGGGGTGGAGCGGCAGCAGCCGGCGGCCGCAGTCGCACAGCCCCTCGGCGTAGGCGACCCGGTGCCCTTCGGTGCAGGCGAAGCGGGGACGGGCGCGCATGTCGTAGCCGCAGCCGGCGCACTCGGACAGTGGCGCGGCGTTCTCGGTGCGGCAGCGCGGGCAGGTCCGCCCGGAGGCGACCTCCCAGGCGAGCACGCCCGCGGTCATCGCGGCCAGCCCGCCGAACATGGCGAAGGTGAGCAGCCCGGAGGCCATGGTGTCGTGCAGCGCCATGGTGAAGGCGACGCTGCCGAGCGCCGAGAACACCAGGGCCACGGCGACCGCGGTCAGGGTCAGGCGCGCGGCCATCGGTCGCTCGCCGGCGCTCGGTCGCAACCAGCTCAAGCTCGCTCCTGTAGGTCGAACGGCCCAGGTGGACGCCACCAGGCGGCCCCAGCACAAAGTCGCCGTGTTGGTTAGCCTGATGCCAACGGCCCGCAGGGTCGCAAGAAAAGGGTAGCGGAGGCGACGATGGAACGGGCGGCGGACAAGACGCAGTGGCTGGATCTCTACCACGAGGTGGTGAAGACCGGCCTCTGCACGGGATGCGCCGCCTGCGTGATGGCCTGCCCCCGGGACGTGCTGGAGTACGACCACTCCGAGACCTACCAGCCCTACAACGTCGAGCTCTCGACCGCCTTCGACGACTGCACCCACGGCCAGCGGGGCTGCGACATCTGCACCCGTGCCTGCCCGCGCTTCAGGGCCTGGGAGGTCGACTCCGACCTGGCGCTGTTCGGCCGCGCCCGCAAGGCCGAGGAGGTCATCGGGATCTCCCGCGGCATCTGGCTGGTGCGCGCGACCGACCCGGAGGTGCTCGCCGAGGGCCAGGACGGCGGGCTGGTCTCGGCCCTGCTGCTTTGGGGCCTCGACAGCGGCCGCATCGAGGGGGCGCTCACCTCGCGCCTGTCCACCACCCGGCTGTGGGACTGCGAGCCGTTCCTCGCCACCACCAGGCAGGAGGTGCTGGAGGCGGCGGGCTCGCGCTACACCTACGCGGCCAACCCGCTGGCGATGCGCCAGGCCGAGGAGCGCGGGCTCAAGCACCTGGCCCTGGTCGGCATGAGCTGCCAGGCGTCGATCAACGGCACCCTGGCCGCGCGCCGGGTCAACAAGTACGCGCGGCGCATCGAGCTGACCATCGGCCTGCTCTGCTCCAAGTCGTTCGAGTACGACGGCATGCGCCGCGTGCTCACCGAGGACTACGGCATCCCCCTCGAGGACGTCGCCAAGGTCAACATCAAGGGCCGCTTCCAGGTCTGGAGGCGCTCCACCGGCGAGCTGGTCGAGATCCCGCTCAAGCGCATGCAGGAGGCCACCAGGGCCGGCTGCAGGCTCTGCCCCGACTTCGCCGCGCAGCACGCCGACATCTCGGCCGGCGGCCTCGGCCAGCGTCACGGCTGGACCCTGACGGTGGTGCGCACCGCCCGCGGCGAGGAGTGGCTGGAGGGCGCGCAGCGTGCCGGCGTGGTGACCGTGCGCCCCGGCGCCGAGGACCCGGCGGCGATCGCCCTGATGAGCAAGCTGGCGGTCCGCTCGCGTCAGCGCTGGCCGGCCGACGGGGTCAACGGCGGACGGGAGGCGCCCGCCATGCTGCCGATCGTCCAGACCACCTAGCCCCTCAGCCGGTCGCCCTCGACCAGAGGGTGGCGACCTGCTGCACCTCGGCGCGGAAGCGGGCGCCGTCGATCGGCTTGCACACGTACCAGGTGGCCCCGAGCCGCAGGGCCTGGTCGCGGTCGTCGTCGCGCTCCGACGAGGTCATCACCACCACCGGCAGGGTGCGCAGCGAGGCGTCGGCGCGGATGCGGCGCAGCACCTCGAAGCCGTCCTGGCGGGGGATCTTCAGGTCGAGCAGGACGAGCTGCGGCAGCGCCCGCTCGTCGAAGTGCCCGCGCTCCAGGGAGGCGATGGCCTGCTCGCCGGTGCGGGCCAGCTCGACCTCGACGGTGGTGCCGTCGAGGTCGCGCAGCGCCCGCCTGATCAGGAAGGCATGGTCCTCGTCGTCCTCCACCAGCAGCACGCGCAGCGCGCTCATGCCAGCGCCCCGGTGTCGCGCAGGGGCGCCTCCTCCGGCTCCGGCTGCGGCCAGCGGGCGAGCATGGTGGCGGGCAGCACCATGCGCACCACCGTGCCGCGGCTGCCGGCGATGGCGATGCTGCCCCCGGCGAGCTCCACGATCTTGCGGCAGATGGCCAGGCCCATGCCGGTGCCACCGGTGGTGGAGGCGCCGTCGAGGCGCTCGAACACGCCGAAGACACGCTCCCGGTGCTCGGGCGGGATGCCCTTGCCGTCGTCGCGCACCGACAGCTCGAACGAGCCGTCGGGCAGCGGCGCGCTCTCGATGCTGACGCTCAGGTCGGCCCTGCCGCCGTGGGTGACCGCGTTCTCCACCAGGTTGGTGAAGAGCTGGCGGAAGCTCAGCGCGTCGGCCAGCACCACCGGCAGCGCGCCGGCTCCGAAGCGCACCCCCGGGTGTACCGCGCGCGCCTCGGCGATGATGGTCTGCGCCAGGTCGCCGAGGTCGACCTCGCCGAGCTCGACTGCCAGGCGGCCGGCGCGCGAGAGGTCGATCAGGTCGTGGATGAGCCGCTGCATGTACAAGGTGCACTCGGAGATCCGCTGCAGGTAGCGGCCGCCCTCGTCGCCGAGCACCGCGCCGTAGTCGAGCTTGAGGTACTCGAGGTAGCCGAGCAGCGAGACCATCGGGCTCTTGAGGTCGTGGGAGGCGCTGTAGACCAGCGTCTCCAGCTCGGCGTTGGTCCGCTCCAGCTCGCGGTTGGCGCCGGCGAGGGCCTCCTCGGCGCGCTTGCGCTCGGTGATGTCGCGGATCACGCCCGAGAACGACAGCCCGTCGCCGGCCTCCCAGGTCCCGATCGACAGCTCCACCGGGAACTCGCTGCCGTCACGCCGCAGCGCCACCAGCTCCACCACCGACCCGGCCAGCTTGGAACGGCCGGTGCGGCGCACCCGCGCGATGCCCTCGGTGTGCGCCGCCCGCAGCCGTTCGGGGACGATCACGGTCAGAGGCCGGCCGACCACCTCGTCGGCGCGCCAGCCGAACATCCGCTCCGCGCCACGGTTCCAGGAGCGCAGCCGCCCCTCCGAGTCCGCCGAGACGATCGCGTCCATGGCGGCGTCGGTCACGCCGCGGAAGCGCTCCTCCGACGCGCGCAGCGCCTCCTCGGCGCGCTTGCGCTCGATCACCGGGCCGAGCTCGCCGACCACCTTGGCGATCCGCTCCAGCCGTCCCGGCTCGCCGGCGCGCTCGTGGGGGACGAAGAACTCCAGCACCGCCACCAGCCCGGAGGAGCTCTGCATGGGCACCGCGAGGGCTTCCGAGACGCCGGCCCGGCTAACGGCGGCGGCCCGGTCGAAGCGGGCTGGGTCGTCCACCGCCGGCAGCAGGCACGGCTGCCCGGTCGACCAGACCAGGCCGGGCAGCCCGATGCCGCGCCCGTAGCGCGACAGCTGGCTGGCGGAGCGCAGGTGGTCCAGGCCGTACCCGCGCGAGTACCAGACGCTGCCGCAGGCGAGGATGTCGCCGTCGGGCAGCCACACCTGCCCCATCGAGCAGCGGGTGAAGTGGCAGACCGTCTCGAGCCCGGCCGCCAGCATGTCGTCGCTGGTCTCGGCCTCGCCGAGGGTCTTGAGGATGAACTCGAGGAAGCGCCGCTCCTGCTCGGAGCGCATCACCTCGGTGCGGTCGCGCACCATCGCCACGGCCACCGTCGGCCGTCCCCTGCCGTCGCGGACCAGCGAGAGGTCCCAGCCGCCCCAGACGAGCTGCTGGTTGTCGATGCGCACGCAGCGGGCGTCGACCTGGTGACGGTCGAGGCCCTGCTCGAAGACGGCCGTCACCGCCGCCCTGGCCAGGTCGGCGTCGGGCGGGTAGGCCAGCGAGCCGATCGAGCGGCCGCTGAGGCCCTCGATGCCGCAGCCGAGCAGGTCCTTGAGCGGTCGGTTGGCGGCCACGATGCGCCCGCTCGAGTCGAGCACGCATGCAGGGGAGAGCGCCTGCTCCACGATCGCGACCGAGCGGAGGTCGCCCGGCAGGCCGCGTCGGCCCCAGTGTCTGCGCAACCGCCCGTTCGTCCTCATCACCTACACCCCCAGTTCACGGACCGGCCATCCGACCAGGGAATTCCGTCCGGAATGTTCAGTATCGGGCGGCTTTATATCATCGAGTCGATCCCATGGCGAACCGCTCCTATCGGGAGCTTTGCGCCATTCCTGGCGCACCGGCAGGCGATCCTGGCGTCGGGCGGGCCGCGGACGTCCCCGGAAGCGGCCGTGCCGGGCCTGGGACGCGAATTACCAGGTTGGCGACGACGCGGTACGATCTGGTCGTGGGTCCGACGGACCGACCTGCTTATCCGTGCCCGAAGCCGGTGATACAAGCACAGCGAGACACGCCATCAAGGGGGTTCCAGCCGATGACCTACGTCATCGCCGAGCCGTGCATCGACGTGAAGGACAAGTCCTGCATCGAAGAGTGCCCGGTCGACTGCATCTACGAGGGCGACCGGATGCTCTACATCCACCCGGACGAGTGCGTCGACTGCGGTGCGTGCGAGCCTGTCTGCCCCGTCGAGGCGATCTTCTACGAGGACGACGTGCCGGCGCAGTGGAAGGACTTCACCGCCACCAACGCCGTGTGGTTCGAGGAGCTGGGCTCGCCCGGCGGCGCCGCCAAGGTCGGCCCCCAGCCGCGCGACACCGACTACGTGGCCAACTACCAGCCCACCGAGTAGGACGCCAGGCGGACCACCTGCGCCTGGGGGGCGTTCGGGGAGCGGCGACGGTGGCGGGCGACGACGGCTTCGACGAGTTCTACGCCGCCTGCTACGGGCGGCTCGTCGGCCAGCTCTTTCCCGTGACCGGCGACCTGCACGAGGCCGAAGACGTGGTGCAGGAGGCGTTCGTGCGGGCGGCGGTGCGCTGGCCGCGGCTGCGCGAGTACGACCTTCCCGAGGCGTGGGTCCGCCGCGTCGCGATCAACCTCGCGGCCAGCGGGCTGCGCCGCGCCAGGCGCCGCATGGCGCTGCTGTCCCGCATCGGCCCGCCGCCGGAGGTGCCGCCGCTCTCGGTCGAGAGCCTCGCGCTCGCCGAGGCGCTGCGCTCCCTGCCCGTCTCCTACCGGCAGGTGCTCGTCCTCCACCACCTGGTCGGGCTGCCGCTCGACGAGGTCGGCGCCCAGCTCGACCTGTCCGTCGGGGCGCTCAAGGCGCGGCTGCACCGCGCCAGGGCCGCGCTGGCCAAGCTGCTCGCCCCCGAATCGCCCGAGGAGGCCCGCCGTGCCCATCGATGAGCTCGACCGGCGCCTCGCCGAGCTGGCCGAGGCGGCCAGGGAGCACGCCGCCACGCCGACGGCCGCGGTCATCCGCACGCGTGCCCGGCGCCGCCGCGCCCGCCGCGTCGCCGCCGCGGCGGCGGCCGTCGCCGTGGTCGCGACGCTGGCCATGGTCACCCGCGGCTCGCTGGTCGGCGAGACCCCGGACACCGGCCCGAGCGCCGGCCCCGGTCCGAGCCCGTCGCCGAGCAGCCCGCCGCGCACGGTGCCGTGGCTGCGCGAGCCGGCCAGGCCGCGCGCGCCGACCCCGACCGTCCCGGGAGCGCGCGTCGCCGACCTGGCCGTCTCGATCGACGCGCCGAGCCGGGCCGTGATCGGCCGGCCGCTGCGCTATTCGGTGACCATCGCCAACGCCGGCGGCAGCGCCCTGCCCCTGCGCCCCTGCCCCAACTACGACCAGCGGCTGGCGGTCGAGGGCGCCCGCGCGGTGCTGCAGCCGTGGCGGCTCAACTGCAGGCCGCTGGCTGCCATCGGGCCAGGGGAACGGGTCACCTTCGCGATGCGACTCGACCTGCCCGCGACCCTGCCACCGGGCCGCGCGGTGCTGATCTGGAACCTCGACCTCGGCCCTGGCGCGCAGTTCAAGCCCATCGAGGTAGTACGTCAGTGATCCGCCGGCTTTGAGGTTGCCGGGACCGGCAGGTGCCGGCATGCTCGCAGCATGCTGCGCGTCACCAACACGCTGACCAGGGCCAAGGAGCCGGTCTCGCCGCACGCCCCCGGCCGGGTGCGGATGTACACCTGCGGCCCCACCGTGTACCGCTACATGCACGTCGGCAACCTGCGCAGCTTCCTCCTCGCCGACCTGGTCAGGCGCGCCCTCGAGGTCGAGGGGCTGGACGTCGAGCAGGTGCAGAACGTCACCGACGTGGGGCACATGACCGACGAGGAGTTCGACCGGGGCGAGGACAAGATGCTCGTCTCGGCCCAGCTCGAGGACCGCTCCCCCGCCGAGATCGCCGCCTACTACACCGAGGCGTTCCGCCGCGACGTCGCCGCCATGAACCTGCGGCCGGCGCGCGCCTACCCGCGCGCCTCCGACTACGTGCCGCGCATGATCGAGCTGGTGCGGCGCCTGGCGGAGCTGGGCAACGCCTACGAGGTGGACGGGGACGTCTACTTCGCGGTCGAGTCGTTCCCCGACTACGGGCGGCTCTCCGGCAACTCCCTCGACCAGCTCCGTGCCGGCCACCGCATGGAAGCGGTCGACCCGCGCAAGCGCCACCACGCCGACTTCGCCCTCTGGCGCCGCGCCGGGCCGGGCCGGCTGGTCAAGTGGGACTCGCCCTGGGGCGAGGGCTTCCCCGGCTGGCACATCGAGTGCTCGGCCATGTCCCTCGGCGAGCTCGGCGAGCACATCGACCTGCACACCGGCGGGGTCGACAACGTCTTCCCGCACCACGAGGACGAGATCGCCCAGTCCGAGGCGGTCGTCGGCCACCAGGTGGTGCGGACCTGGGTCCACGGCGAGCACCTGCTCACCGAGGGCCGCAAGATGGCCAAGTCCGCCGGGAACTTCTACGGCCTGCGCGACCTGGAGGCTCGCGGCCACTCGCCACTGGCCCTGCGCCTGCTGTTCCTGCAGGCCCACTACTCGAGCCAGCTCAACTTCACCTGGGACGCCCTGGCGGCGGCGGAGCGCTCCCTGGAGCGCAGGCGCGCCCGGGTGGCCGCCTGGGCCGCCGACCCCGGCCCCGCGGGCGCGCCCGAGGCCGCCGCCGGCTACGAGCGGCGCTTCTGGGCAGCGGTCGACGACGACCTGGACACGGCCAAGGCGCTGGCCGTGCTGGCGGAGATGGAGGGCGACGAGGGGCTGCCCGCCGCCGCCCGCCGCCGCGCGGCGCTCGCCTTCGACCGGGTCCTCGGCCTCGACCTGGACCGCGCCACGGGCGAGGAGCTGCCGCCGGGCGCCGAGGGGCTGATCGCCCGCCGCGAGGCGGCCCGCGGCGCGCGCGACTGGGCCGCCGCCGACCGGCTCCGCGACGACCTGGCCGCGCTCGGCGTCGAAGTGTCCGACACCCGCGGCGGGACCAGCTGGCGCCTGCTCCCGGGACCGCGCTGAGCGGCCGAGCCGCCAGGAAGCCTGCCCCAAAGGCTGCCCGATCAGACCAGGCCAACCTACAGAAGGCCCCTAGACGTCACAAGGCTCTCGTCCGTAGACTCAGCGGCGTGCGAGGGTGCACGGGGTCGCCGGGGGGCGCCGGGGCTCGCCCTCGCGAGCCGGCCGACCACGCGGCGATCCTGGCTCGCTACGGCGAGCCGGGCCAGCCGCCCGGGGCACAAGGGGGGCCTTGCATGATCCGGCACCAGCACGACCCTGTCCGCTGCATCCTGCCGCCAGACATCCTGCAGCGCATCGCCCAGCACGGCGACGAGGACCAGCGCAGGCGCGCGCTGCACACCCTCTCCAGGGACAACACGCTGCGCGCGTTCCGCGCGCAGAACTCCATCCTGCGCGCCCAGGGTCCCAAGCAGATCGGCACGGAGGCACCCGCCGACGGCGGCGCGCCGCAGCGCACCATCTACGACTGCGCCACCAGCGAGGACCTGGCCAGCGCCACGGTCGCCCGCAACGAGGGCGACGGCCCCGGCGGCGACGTGGCCGTCAACGAGGCCTACGACGGCCTCGGCGCCACCCACAAGCTGTTCTGGGACGTCTACCAGCGCGACTCGATCGACGACGAGGGCCTGCCGCTGAAGGGCTACGTCCACTACGGCGACGCCTACGACAACGCCTTCTGGGACGGCCAGGAGATGGTCTTCGGCGACGGCGACGGCCGGCTCTTCAACCGCTTCACCATCGCGGTCGACATCATGGGCCACGAGCTGGCCCACGGCGTCACCGAGGACGAGGCGCAGCTGGTCTACTTCCGCCAGGCGGGCGCGCTCAACGAGCACTACTCCGACGTGGCCGGCTCGCTGGTCAAGCAGTACCAGCTCAAGCAGCGGGCGGACGAGGCCGACTGGCTGATCGGCGCCGGCCTGATCGCGGGCGCCGAGGATCAGGCGCTGCGCTCGATGAAGGCGCCGGGCACGGCCTACGACCACCCGCTGCTCGGCAAGGACCGCCAGCCCGACCACATGGACCGCTACGTCCAGACGATGGAGGACAACGGCGGGGTGCACGTCAACTCCGGCATCCCGAACCACGCCTTCTACCTGGCCGCGACCATCATCGGCGGCTACGCCTGGGAGGTCGCGGGGCGCATCTGGTACGAGACCATGCGCGACCCCAAGCTGAAGCCGACCTGCCAGTTCCGCACCTACGCCCGCATCACCCTTGGGGCGGCCCAGCGGCTCGGCTACGGCAGCTCCTCCGACGAGTACAAGGCCGTCAAGGAGGCCTGGCACGGCGTCGGCATCGACCTCTGACGAATCTCCAGGCAGGACGGTTCGGCGGGCGGCCCGGCCTCCTTTCGTGGCGGGCCGAGCCGCCCGCCGGTGCGCTCGGAGTCGACGGCCGCCGCCGGCTGCTCTATGGTCGTCGCCGCACGGACCGACGACGACCGTGAGGCGGGAGCGGTGAGCGAGGAGCGCATCCGTATCGACCTGGTGCGCAGCGGGGGGTTCGCCGGCATCAGCCGGCGCGCCTCGGTCGACACCGACGCGCTGCCGCCGGCCGAGGCCAGCCGCGTCGCCGAGCTGGTCCGCAGGGTCGACTTCGACGCGCTCGCCACCTTGGCGACCGGCCCGCCACGGCGACCGGACCGCTTCCAGTACGACCTCGACGTGCGCCAGGGCGGGCGGCGCCACCAGCTCACCCTCGGCGAGCGCGACGCCCCGCCCGAGCTCCGCGCCCTGATCGACCACGTGTTGGGGACCTACGGATAGCAGGGCGAGCCAGCCGCCCGCCGGACCTCCCGGTCGCCCTCCCTGCGGGGCATTCGCTTCATCCCGAAGGAGCGGCACCACCATCCCCAGTCGCCCGCCCACAAGCGCCGCCCGTAGCCACAGCTCAGGGAGCCAGCCGCCGCCGAACCCTATCGGTCGCCCTGCCTGCGGGGCAGTTGTATGGTGCTGGGAGCACTGACGGACACGAAACGGCACGGCGCCGTGGGAGCGTGAGCGATGGGCCTGATGAAGCGGTTCTCCTACATCTTCAAGTCGAAAGCCTCCAAGGCCCTCGACAAGTACGAGGACCCGAGGGAGACGCTCGACTACTCCTACGAGAAGCAGCTCGAGCTGCTGCAGAAGATGCGCCGTGGCGTGGCGGACGTCGCCACCTCCCGCAAGCGCATCGAGCTGCAGGCACAGCAGCTCCAGACGGCGGCGGCCAAGCTGGAGGGCCAGGCCAAGCAGGCCATCGCCCAGAACCGCGAGGACCTGGCGCGCGAGGCCCTCGGCCGCCGCGCCGGCATCGCCACCCAGCTGCAGGACCTGCAGACCCAGCACGACCAGCTCAAGGCCGAGGAGGCCAAGCTGGTGGACGCCTCGCGTCGCCTGCAGACCAAGGTGGAGGCCTTCCGCACCCGCAAAGAGACCATCAAGGCCACCTACACCGCGGCCGAGGCGCAGACCAAGGTCGGCGAGGCCATCTCCGGCATCTCCGAGGAGATGGGCGACGTCGGCATGGCCATGTCGCGCGCCGAGGACAAGGTCGCGCAGATGCAGGCCCGCTCGGGCGCGCTCGACGAGCTGATGGCCTCGGGCGGCCTCGACGACCTCTCCGCCAGCGGCGACCGCCTGCAGGCCGAGCTGAACCGCAGCGACACCGACAGCCAGGTGGAGCTGGAGCTCTCCCGGCTCAAGGGCGAGCTCGGCGGGACCGAGACCAAGCAGCTCGACGCCGCCACCCCCACCCCGACTCCCACCGAGGAGCAGCGATGATCGTGCGCATCATCGGCGAGGGGCAGTTCGACGTGCCCGACGAGCACCTGGAAGAGCTCAACAAGCTCGACGACGCCCTCGCCGGCGCGGTCGAGGGCGGCGACCCCGGCTCCTTCCGCAGCGCCCTGGAGAGCCTGCTGGCCAGCGTCCGCATCCAGGGCTCGGAGCTGCCAGGGGACTACCTGGGCCCGTCGGAGCTGGTCCTGCCCGGCCCGGACGCGACCATCGACGAGGTCCGCGCCGTCCTCGGCGAGGAGGGCCTGATCCCCGGATAGCCCGGCCTCTATACTGCTTGGAACCGCCGCCGAATAAGTTGACCGGTTGCCGCCGGGTGCAACGGTCCACGCTGCGCCAACGTCCGGCAGTCAGGCGGTAGCCGGTCAACGTTTCCATACGGCGGTTCCTTCGGCCCCGTCACAGCGTCGTGGCGGGGCATCGCCGATCCGCGGGAGGAGCATCGGTGCCTGAGCCGCCTGTCGTCGTGGCGCTGGGCGGGAACGCCATCGCCCCGCCAGGGGGCCGCAACTCGGTCGAGGCACAGTTCGAGCGGACCGGGGAGACCGCCTGGCAGCTGGTCCACCTGGCCGACCGCCCACTGCTGGTCACCCATGGCAACGGCCCCCAGGTCGGCACCGCGCTGCTGCGCAGCGACCTGGCCGCCGAGTTGGTGCCCACCCAGCCGCTCGACGCCTGCGTCGCCGACACCCAGGGCGGCATGGGCTACATGCTGCAGCAGTGCCTGGACAACGCGTTCTCGGCGGCCGGCAGGCGCCACCCCACCGTCACGGTGGTGACCCGCACGCTGGTGGCGCTCGACGACCCGGCGTTCGAGCGGCCCTCCAAGCCCATCGGCGGCTTCTACGAGCAGGCCGAGGCGCGCAGGCGGATGGCTGCCGACCGCTGGGTGATGAGCGAGGACGCCGGCCGTGGCTGGCGCCGGGTGGTGCCGTCGCCCGAGCCCGTGCAGATCGTGGAGGAGGCGGCGATCCGCAGCCTGCTGGCCGCCGGGGTGGTGGTGGTCGCGGCCGGCGGCGGCGGCGTGCCGGTGGTGCGCCGGCCGGACTCCTCGCTCGCCGGGGTCGAGGCGGTGGTCGACAAGGACCTGACCAGCGCGCTGCTCGCCGGCGACCTCAGCGCCGAGCTGCTGCTGCTGCTCACCGGCGTCGAGCACGTCGCGCTCGACTTCGGCCGGCCCGGCCAGCGCGACCTGCACGACGTGACAGCGGCCGAGCTTGCCGGCCACGCCGCCGACGGGCAGTTCGCCCCTGGCAGCATGCTGCCGAAGGTGCGGGCCGCGCTGCGCTTCCTTGAGCGCGGCGGCCGGCGGGTGGTGATCACCACCCCCGAGCTGTCCGAGAAGGCGGTCGCCGGCGAGGCAGGGACCCAGGTGACGCCGTGAGGCTGGCACCACAGTAGTGAGTCGCCCACCGCGTCCCCGGTCGCCCGCCTGCGGGGCAGCCGTTAACTCTCCCCGCCGATGTCGACGTGGTAGGCCTCGTAGACCAGGTCGAGGCCGCGCTTGCGGTGGCGGACCAGGTCGGCGAAGAGGCGCACGAGGGCCTCTCTGAGGTGGTCGGTGGCGGTCGGGTCCGAGGCGGGCACCACCCGCGCCCGCGCCATGGCCTGGTCGAGCTGGTGGGTGATGCTGGCGTGCTCCCGGGTGAAGCGCTCGATCTTGTTGGCCAGCCGCGGCGCGTTGTCCATGATCTCCTCGTAGAGCCCGCCAGGCGCCTCGGTCACCTCGACGTGGACCGAGAACACCTCCTTGAGGTCCTCGAGCACGGGTGAAAGGTTGGCCGCCCAGTCGGCCGAGCGCCCCAGGGTGGGCTCGGTGAGGGCGTCCTCGAGCTGGTTGATCGCCCGGCGCAGGCTGAGCCGCTGGCCCTTGGCGGCCGTCAGGGCGGTGGTCGATGCCTCGTAGACCTCGCCAATCTCCAAGCGCGACATCGCCATCTCCCCTCTGGCCGTCGAACTGAGGATGCCTAGTGTGCCCGAAAGTTAGCCATCTTTAACCGTAGATGTTTTGGACTAGTCAGCCGCGAGCTGCGAATGCCGCAACTCAGACGCGTGCTCGGGCCGGCCGACTTCGTGCACGATGACACGGTTGGTGGCTCCCCGACCACCAGGCGTACCTGCCGCGATCACCACCAGATCGCCGGTACGCACGATGCCTGCCGCAACCATACGCCGATCTCCCTGGGCCACAAGGGTCTCGAGCGAGGCAACCTGGTCGAGTACCGCTGGCGTCTGGACGCCCCAGTACAGCGACATGCGCCGCCGGGTGCGCTCGTGCGGGGTGAGCCCCACGATGGTCATGCGGGGACGGAAGCGGGACACGTAGCGGGCGGTCGCCCCCGACTCGGTGAAGGCGACCACCGCGCGGGCGCCCAGGTCGGTGGCTGCCTGCACGGCGGCGCGGCAGACGGTGGCGGCCACGTCCAGGCGGCCGACCGGTGGCGCAGGCGGCGGCAGCAGGTGCGGGGCCGCCTCGGCCTCGCGGGCGATGCGGCACATGGTGGCCACCGTCTCCACCGGGAAGGCGCCCACCGCCGTCTCCTGCGACAGCATCACCGCGTCGGTGCCGTCGAAGATGGCGTTGGCCACGTCGGACGCCTCGGCCCTGGTCGGGCGGGCGCTCGAGACCATCGACTCCAGCATCTGGGTGGCGGTGATCACCGGCACCCCGGCCGAGTTGGCCTTGGCGATGATCGCCTTCTGCAGCGGCGGGACCTTCTCCACGGCCAGCTCGACGCCGAGGTCGCCACGGGCGACCATGACCGCGTCGGTGGCGTCCAGGATGTCGTCGAGGCGCTCGATCGCCTCGCGCCGCTCCAGCTTGGCCACCAGCGGCTGGTCGCCGCCGAGCTCGGCGACGGCCCGGCGGCAGGCGAGCACGTCCTCGGCGCGCCGCACGAAGGAGAGGGCCACGTAGTCGGCGCCGTGCTCCACCGCGGTGGCCAGGTCGGCGTGGTCCTTGGCGGTCATCGAGCTGGCCGAGACGGCGACCCCTGGCAGGTTGACGCCCTTGCGGGCGCGCACCACCCCGCCGCGGCGCACCTGGCAGCGGACCAGCGGCGCCTCGACGACGCTGACCTCCAGCTCGATGGCGCCGTCGTCGAGCAGGACGCGGTCTCCGGGGTGCACGTCGGCGGCCAGGTGCTCGTAGACCACCGGGACCTCCGGCGCGGCTGCGTGCTCGGCCCCCGCGACCAGGACGCAGTCGTGGCCGGAGGTCAGCACGATGCCCGGCTCCTCGACCAGGCCGACGCGGATCTTCGGACCCTGCAGGTCGGCCAGGACGGCCACTGCCTTGTCGCGCTCGGCGGCGACCTTGCGCACCAGCTCGATGCGGGCCACGTGGTCGGCCCGCTCACCGTGGGAGAAGTTCAGCCTGACCACGTCGACGCCGGCGTCGGGCGCCGTCCCTCCCGCCCGCGTTCCGTGGCCGCGAAGTCGAGCGTAGCAGGCCCGCAGGCCCCACAGGTGTCCGGCAGACGACTCGCACCGAGGATCCCGTCGAAGTCGCCGGGCACGCCGTAGGATCCCGCCACAACCACCTGGGGCCCAAGCAGGGATCCGGCCGAACGACCCGGACCCAAAGAGGATCCCGCCAAGGCGACCCGAGGCCCAACAGGATCCCGCCGAAGTGCCCGGACCCAAAGAGGATCCCGCCAAGGCGACCCGAGGCCCAACAGGGATCCCGGCAAAGTACCCGACGACTGCCCCGCAGGCAGGGCGACCGCGGCTGTGGCGAACGACCCGCTCCCGGTGGCGGCCCGACCGGATCCCGGCAAAGAACCCGATGGGGGGGCCTCCGGGGGGGAGCTGTCCTCGGGCTCCCCCCCGGATCAATCAGATCGGCGCGCCGGCCTCGTAGGCCTGGCCGACCGCCTTGGGCGGGCGCACGCGGCGGAAGAACAGGGCCAGGACGACCAGGGTGACGATGTAGGGGAGGCTCTGGATGAAGGCGTTGTCGATCCAGCTCACCCGCAGGAACACGGTGAGCGCCTCGGTCCAGCCGAACAAGAGCGACGCCAGAGCGGCGCCGACCACCGACCAGTTGCCAAGGATCAGGGCCGCGAGGGCGATGAAGCCGCGGCCCTGGTTCATGCCCTCGTTGTACTGGCCGACCAGCTCCACCGAGATGTAGGCGCCGGCGAGGCCGGCGAACGCGCCGGAGATGAGCACGCCGGCGTAGCGCATCGCCACCACCCGGACGCCGAGGCTCTCGGCGGCGCGCGGGTTCTCTCCGGAAGAGCGCAGCCGCAGCCCGAACACGGTGCGGTTGAGGGCGTACCAGGCGGCCACGCCGAGCACCAGGGTGAGCGGCACCACCGGGGACATCTCCCCCAGCTTCGGCAAGCTGAAGTGGGGCAGCTGGTCCACCGCCGGTGACTGGGTGCCCTGGCCGAAGGCCACGATCGAGAGGAAGCGGGGCACGCCGAGGGCGAGGATGTTGATCGCCACCCCGGAGACGATGTGGTCGACCCGGAAGGTGACGGTGGCGATCGCGTGGATCAGCGCCACCATGGTCCCGGCGAGCACCGCGATGGCCAGCCCGGCGGCGGGACCGAAGCGCAGCGCGCCCCAGGCGCCGAACCAGGTGCCGAAGATCATCATCCCGTCGATGCCGATGTTGACCACACCGGAGCGCTCGTTGAAGACCCCGCCGATGGTGGCAAGGAACAGCGGCACGAACGAGCGGACGGCCGAGGCGATCACCGCGAAGCCGATGAGCTGTCCGACGATCTCAGGCACGCTCGTGCGCCTCCTTGAGCTGGCGGCGGGCGGCGGCTCGGCGGACCAGCTCGTAGGCCACCACGATGGTGAGGATGATGACGCCCTGCAGGATGAGCGTGACCTCCTTGGGCACGCCGGTGTTGAGCCCGATGCCCGAGCTGGCCCGGTCGAGGTAGGAGAAGAGCAGCGCGCCGGCCACGATGCCGAGCCCGGTGTTGCGGCCGATCAGGGCGATGGCGATCGCGGTGAAGCCGTAGCCGCGCACGTAGTCGAGCTTCATGTAGCCGTCGAAGCCGAGCACGTCCTGCAGCCCGGCCAGCCCCGCGACCGCGCCGGACAGCAGCATCGCCTTGAGCATCATGGTGTTGGTGCGGATGCCGGCCGGCTCGGCGGCGCGCGGGTTGGTGCCGAGCACGCGCAGCTCGAAGCCGAAGCGGGTGCGCCGCACCACGAACGCGTACACCGCAGCGCCGGCCACGGCGAGCAGGAACAGCCAGGTGACCGGTGAGGAGGCGCGGAAGTTGAAGCCGATCGAGTTGAAGAACGGCACCATGCTGCCGACCTTGGCGGTGTCGTGGACCTCGACGGTGCGCTGCTGCGCGATCGCGCCGACCTGGGTACGGTCCTTCAGCGGGCCGGACAGCAGGTACAGCAGCAGGCCGTTGGCCACGTAGTTCATCATGATGGTGGAGATGACCTCGTGGGCGCCGCGGTAGACCTTGAGCAGCGCGGGGACCAGCGCCCAGGCGAGGCCGCCGGCCATGCCGGCGAGGATCACCAGCGGCACCTCGAGCGCGGTCGGCGCCGACACCTTGGCGCCGACGACGGCCGCGACCAGCGCGCCGATGGCGTACTGGCCCTCCACCCCGATGTTGAACAGGCCGGCCTTGAAGCCGATCGCCACCGCCAGGCCGGCGAAGATGAACGGGGTCGCGCGGCCGAAGATGAACGCGAACGAGCTGCGGTTGAGCAGGCCGTAGTTCCACATCGACGAGGCCACGGCGCCGAGGTCCTTGAAGCTGCGCTGCACGATCAGGATCACCAGGGCGCCGACCAGGGCCGAGACCACCAGCGAGACGGCGGGGGCGAGCAGCCGCATGCCAAGCTGCTTGGCCTGCTCGGCCAGGCCGACACCGGCGGCGACGGCCTCGGCGGCGGGCTCCGGCTCGGCCGGGGGACGCTCCTCGACCTTCATGCCGCCGGCTCCCGGTCGGAGCGGGCCCCGGTCATGTACAGGCCCAGCTCGTTCATGGTCGCCTTGGAGCCTTCCAGCTCCGCCGTGATGCGGCCGTCGTAGATGACCCCGACGCGGTCGGCGAGCGCCAGGATCTCCTCCAGGTTGGCGGAGATCAGCAGCACGGCAAGGCCCGCGTCGCGCGCGGCGACGAGCTGCTTCCAGACGAACTCCGTCGCGCCGATGTCGAGGCCCCTGGTCGGGTAGGCGGCGATCAGCAGCTTGGGGCCGCTGGCGAACTCGCGCGCCAGCACCAGCTTCTGCTGGTTGCCGCCTGACAGGGCGTAGGCCGGCACGCCGATGTTCGGCGCCTTGACGCGGAAGGCGCGCACCAGGTCGGTGGCGCGCGCCTTCATCGCCTTGGGGTTGAGCAGGCCGCGCCAGGAGAACGGCTGCCGCTCGTGCTGGCCGAGCACGGAGTTCTCCCACAGGGTCATCGGCAGCACCATGGCGCGCGCGTGGCGGTCCTCGGGGATGTAGGACAGGCCCAGCTCGCGCCGCTCGCGCACGTGCTGGGAGGTGATGTCCCTGCCGCCGAGCCGGATGCTGCCCGCGTCAGGGTGGCGCAGCCCGACCAGTGCCTCGACCAGCTCCGCCTGGCCGTTGCCCTCGACCCCGGCGAGCCCGTAGATCTCCGAGCGGCGCACGTCCAGCTTCACGCCGGCCAGCGCCTCGCGCCCGCCGTCGAGCACGCGCAAGCCCTCGACCTGCAGCTCCGGGTCGCCGCTCGGCGTCTTGCCGTGGACCCGCTCGAGCAGCACCGGGCGGCCGACCATCATCTCGGCGACCTCCTCCTCGGTGGTCTCGGCCGCCACCACGGTGCCGATCGCCTTGCCGTCGCGCAGCACGGTGATGCGGTCGGCGATGGCCAGCACCTCCTCGAGGGAGTGGGCGATGAAGATGATCGTCTTGCCCTGCTCCTTGAGCTTGCGGACGTTGTCGAACAGCTCCTCGACCTCCTGGGGGACGAGCACCGCGGTGGGCTCGTCCAGGATCAGGATGTCAGCGCCCCGGTAGAGCAGCTTGAGGATCTCGACCCGCTGCTGCTGGCCGACCGCGAGGCTCTCGACCCGCGCTCCTGGGTCCAGCTTGGTGCCGAAGCCTTGGGCCAGCTCGGCCACCTTGCGGTTGGCCTCGTCCAGGTCGAGCCGGCCGCCTTTGGCTGGCTCGGCCCCGAGGACCACGTTCTGGGCGACGGTGAACGCCTCGACCAGCATGAAGTGCTGGTGCACCATGCCGATGCGCAGGGCGATGGCCCTGCGCGGGGAGTCGATCCGCTGCGGCTCGCCGCGCACCAGGATCTCGCCCTCGTCGGGCTGCTCCAGCCCGTAGACCATCTTCATCAGGGTCGACTTGCCGGCCCCGTTCTCACCCACCAGCGCGTGCACCTCGCCGTGGGCGACCTGGAAGTCGACGTGGTCGTTGGCGACCACGCCGGCGTAGCGGCGGGTGATCCCGCGGCACTCGATCGCCAGGGGTGTCGCCGGTTCGCCGCCCCCGGCCTCGGCCGGGGCGTCATCGGCTCGAGCCACGACAGCGCTCCTTGGAGAAGGCCGGGGAGCCCGCGTGGCGCGCTCCCCGGCCCGTGACCACCCGGCCGCCTAGGCGCCCGGCTTGTCCGGGACCTTGATCTCGCCGGAGATGATCTTCTGCTTGATCTGGTCCAGGGTCGTCGGGATGTCGCCCAGCAGGTCCTTGTTGTACTGGTTCTGGGCGTAGTCGACGCCGCCCTCCTTGAGGCCGAAGGTCGTGACCCCGCCCTTGAGGGTGCCGTCCACCTGCTGCTGGATGGTCTGCAGCACGGCGTTGTCGACGCGCTTGAGCATCGAGGTGAGGATCCACTTCTGCTCCGCCGGGCTGGCGGTCAGGCTCTGGTCGGAGTCCACCCCGATGGCGTACTTCTGCTTCTGGGCGCAGGCGGCGATCACGCCCGCCCCGGTGCCGCCAGAGGCGTGGTAGACGACGTCAGCGCCCTGGCCGATCTGCTTGAGGGCGAGCTCCTTGCCCTTGGCCGGGTCGCGGAAGGCCTGCGGCGTGGTGCCGGCGTAGTCGACCAGCACCTTGACGCTCTTGCCCTTCTGGTCGGCGATGTACTTCACGCCCGCCTGGTAGCCGGCCTGGAAGCGCTTGATCAGGTCGCCCACCTGGCCGCCGACGAAGCCGACCACGTTGCTCTTGGTCTTCAGGGCCGCGGCCGCGCCGACCAGGAACGAGCCCTCCTGCTCCTTGAAGCCGAGGCAGGTCAGGTTCTTGCCCTGCGTGCACAGCGGGTCGAAGCCGTCGATCACGGCGTATTTGACGTCCGGGTTCTCCTTGGCCGACTTGGCGATGTCCTCGGAGAACAGGAAGCCCACCCCGAAGATCAGGCCGTAGTCCTCGGCGGCCAGGCCGTCGAGCAGCTCCTTGCGGTTGGAGCCGTCGGCGTTCGGCTCCACCGTCTTGATGTCGATCTTGTCGCCGAGCTTGCTCTTGGCCTCGGTGGCCCCCCTGTCGGCGCTGTCGTTGAAGGACTTGTCGCCCTTGCCGCCGATGTCGAACACGATGCCGATCTTCTTGGCCGTCGTCGTGGCCCCGCCACCGCCGGAGCTGCCCCCGTTGTCGTTGCCACCGCCACAGGCGGCGGCGACCAGCGCCAACCCGGCCAGCATGGCGCCGGCACGCACGCCTCGTTCCCACCGCATCCGATCTGGCTCCTCTCATGCCGGGGTTCGGCCCCCCTGCCCGCCGCCCACCGCGGCAGGGCCCGTCCAGCGCCCACCTGACCGCGGCGGGCCGGAAGCTGGCGGTAATCTATAACGGCGACGAGGGCGTTCACCACGGCAGGGGCCGGAAGGTGGCCCCGGCCCCGTACAATCCGCCCATGCGTCGGATCATGCTCGCCCTGTTGGTGATCGTGCTGGCCTACTTCGCCGTGACCACCTTCCTGGTCGCCACGTGGATGGGCAAGGACGAGCGCCGTCCTGCCGACGCCATCGTGGTGCTCGGCGCGGCCCAGTACGACGGCCGCCCCTCGGCGATCTACCGGGCGCGCCTGGAGCACGCCGTCGACCTCTACAACCAGCGGCTGGCGCCGGTGATCGTGTTCACCGGGGGCAACACCCCCGGCGACCGCTTCACCGAGGGCGCGTCGGGGGCGCGGTGGGCGGTCAGGCAGGGCGTGCCCACCGTCGCCGCGCTGGTGGAGGACCACAGCCGCAGCACCTACCAGAACCTGGCAGGGGCCAAGCGCACCCTCGCCGACCGGCGCAGCGCCAACCGGCGCCTGCGGGTGGTGCTCGTCTCCGACCCGTTCCACATGTACCGGGCGGTGAGGCAGGCGCGCGACCTCGGGCTCGAGGCGTACCCCTCCCCCACGCGCACCAGTCCGCTGTCGGCGAGCAAGGTCAAGCTGACCGAGTCCGTCATCCGTGAGGACCTGGCCATCGCCGGCTACGTCCTCGCCCGGCGCGGGTAGCGCGCAGGGGAGAGGAGGCTCAAGTGGCTCTGACCGTGGTCGACCACCCGCTCGCCGCCACCATGCTGACGGCGCTGCGGGACGCCACCACCCCGCCGCCGCTGTTCCGGCTGCTGGCCAAGCGGCTCTCGCTGACCCTGGTGGTGGAGGCGACCCGCACGGTGCCCACCATCGAGCGCAAGGTGCGCACCCCGCTCGCCGAGGCCGACGGCCGCCGCTTCGCCGTGCCGCTGGTGGCCGTGCCGATCCTGCGAGCCGGCCTGGCAATGCTCGAGGCGGTCACCGAGCTGCTGCCCGAGGTCGCGGTCGGCTACATCGGCCTGGAACGCGACCACGCCACCTTCCAGCCCTCGGCCTACTACACCAAGCTGCCCCCGCTCGAGGGTGCCTACGTGCTGCTGCTCGACCCGATGCTGGCCACCGGGGGCTCGGCGGGCGCCGCCTGCGACAGCCTCTACGCCGCCAAGCCGGGCCGGGTGACCCTGCTCAGCGTGGTGGCCGCCCCCGAGGGCCTGGACCACCTGCAGCACCGGCACCCGGCGCTCGACATCATCACCGCCGCCGTCGACGAGCGCCTCAACCAGACCGCCTACATCGTCCCCGGCCTGGGCGACTTCGGCGACCGCCTCTACGGAACCTGATTGATCCGGGGGGGAGCCCGAGGACAGCTCCCCCCCGGAGGCCCCCCATCGGGTCCTTTGCCGGGATCCTTGTTTGGGCCCCAGGTGGCTGTGGCGGGATTCTGTCGGGCCTCGAACGGCGGTGGCGCGGGTACCAAGACGGCCTGAGGATCCCGGCGAGGAGACCCGAAGCTCAAACAGGGATCCGGGCGCAGTACCCGATGGGGGGCTCGGGGGGAGGCTGTCTTCGGGCTCCCCCCCCGAATGGACCTATCCTCCTGGGATCGGTTCGTTCGGGTGTTATGCCGATCTTCCGAAGGATCGGCGGACAAGGTGGGTGTCGACCCTCGATTTCGATAACAAACGTGGCACGACGGGCGGGAATGATGAGACAGCGCCCCAAGCGATACGCTTCAATCTCTCTTAGCTGACGAACCAGGCAAGGAGAGCAACCGTGACCCGTGAGGGCAGGCCTGCCGCCGGATCCCCCAGCGAGGGGCTGCTCGGCGCCTTCCGGGTCCTCGCGGGCGGCGAGGACGTCGAGGCAGGCGGCGGCGCCTTCCTGGAGCGCGCCTGCGCCGCCCTCGCCGCCGACGAGGGCGCCCTGCTGCTCGCCGGGGCGGACCCGAGCCGGCAGGTCGCCGGCCACCACCACGGCACCCCAGGCTCGGAGGGCCGGCTGGGCGGCCGCGCGCGCGATCCCCGCCTGTACGCCGCCGCGCTGGCCACCGGCCGGCCGCACCCCGCCGGCCCGCCCACCGGGCCGGCAACCCCCGAGCTGTGGTGCGCCATGGCGGTGGAGGGCCGCCCCGCCGGCGTGCTGGCGGTGCGCCGCGAGCGGTCGGCGCCGTTCCGGCCGGCCGACCACGCGGTCATCGAGGTGCTCGCCAGCGGTGCCGCCGTCGCCACCGACCGGCTGCGCTTCCTGCGCCTGTGGTCCGACAAGCTCGACCAGGCCGACGCGGCCCACTCCCAGCTCCTGCGCTACGCCGACGACCTGCGCACCACCTACGCGGCCGAGCGCCGCCAGGCCGAGGAGCTGCGCCATGCCCTCCACGAGCTGGAGCTGTCCTACACCGCCACGGTGCGCGCCCTGGCCACCGCGGTGGAGGCCAAGGACGCCTACACCGGCGGGCACCTCGCCAGGGTCACCGAGTACGGCGTCCGGGTCTGCCAGGTGATCGGCGGCGGCCTCGCCGCGACACCCGGCCTCGAGGAGGCCTTCCTGCTGCACGACCTCGGCAAGATCGGCGTGCCCGACGCGGTGCTGAACAAGCCCGGCCCGCTCAGCGACGAGGAATGGGTGCTGATGCGCGAGCACCCCGCCATCGGCCTGCGCATCCTCGAGGGCGTCCCCCACATGGACGTGGTCAGGCAGGTGGTCTACTCCCACCACGAGCGCTGGGACGGCACCGGCTACCCGGAGGGGCTCAAGGCCGAGGACATCCCGCTCGCCGCCCGCGTGTTCGCCACCGTCGACGCCTTCGACGCGATCACCACCGACCGCCCCTACCGCCAGGCCGTCACCCTCGACGAGGCCCTGGCGCGGCTCCACCAGGCGGCGGGGACCCAGTTCGCCCCCGAGGCCGTCGACGCCCTCCACCAGGTCGACCCGGACCAGCTCGACGCCGTCCGGGCGACGGCCGCGCGGAGGCACTAGGGCATGGGCCGCCTGCGCGTCCAGCTCACCGTCCTGCTGGCCATGCTCGGGCTGCTGGTCGCCGCCTGGGGCGCGACCATCTTCCTCGGCGCCCGCAACGGCCAGGTGTCGACCGAGTCGCGCCAGTTCGAGGTGAGCCGCTTCGACGAGCTGCGCCGCGCCGCCGCCGGCTTCCGCGCGCGCGTGGTCGACGCCTCCTCCAACCAGCGCGACTACCTGCTCACCGGCGACGACCGCGCCAAGCAGCAGTTCCACGTCGCCTGCACACAGGCCGACGAGCGCCTCGCCATGGTCGGCGCGCTGGCGCAGCCCTGGCCGAGCCTGGTACCGATGCTGCAGCGCCTGCGCAGCGCCTACGCCAGCTGGGAGGGGCAGGTGCGCAGCGAGGTCGACATCCACGACCACATCGGCACGGGCGCCGCCATGCTCACGGTCGACCGCCACGACTCGAGCGTGCGCTTCGCCCAGCTGCGCGCGCGCAACGACGCGCTCGACCGGGTCCTTGCCGACCTGCAGGTGAACGCGGCCAGGCAGCAGCGCTCCACCTACCGCGAGACGCAGCGGCTGGCGCTCGACGCCGCGGTGATGATCCTGGCGACGGTCACGCTGATCTTCTTCTACCTGCGCCGCGCGGTCGGCGCCCCGGCCGCGGTGCTGCGCTGGGCCTCCAGCCGCCTTGCCGGCGGCGACCTGACCACGCCGATCGAGCTGTCGGTCCCCAACGAGCTCGGCGCGGTCGCCGCCGACCTGGAGGTGATGCGCCGCCGCCTGGCCGGCCGCATCGACGGCCTGCTGCGGCTGCGCGAGCTGTCCGCCCAGGTGGTGGGCGCCACCAGCCTGCAGGGGCTGTGCGACGCGGCGCTCTCCGGCCTCGGCCGCGAGGTCGGCGCGGTGCGGGCCGCCCTCGGCGCGGTCGACCACGACGGCCGCCTGCGGCTGCGCGCCCTCTCCGGCTTCGAGCACCCCGAGCGGGCGGCCGAGCGGATCGCCGCCGCCCACCACGAGCTGTGCGCCTTCCTCGCCATGAAGACGCTGGTCACTGGCCAGGTTGTCGGCATCGGCGAGGTCGACGAGGTGCCCAAGCCGGCCACCCTCGGCGAGCTGGCGGTGGTCCTGCGCATCCGCGCGCTCGCCCTGGTGCCGCTGGTCTCGCGGGGCTCGTTCGTCGGGCTGCTCGCGCTGTTCTGGGAGCAACCCCACCAGCTCGACCAGGAGCAGGAGGCCCTGCTCGGGCTTGCCGGCAACCACATCGCCGGGGCGCTGGCGGCGGCGCTGCGCTACGAGGAGGCCGAACGCGGCGCCCGCGAGGCCAGGGCGGTGTTCTACGCCATCGCCGACGGGGTCCTGCTGACCGACCCGAACGGCCGCGTGACCGCCATGAACCACGCCCTGGAGCAGCTCGGCGGCTGGACCGAGGCGCAGGTGCAGGGCATGCCCTACGCCGAGGTCATGCCGGTCGAGGACGAGCACGGCCGCCGCATCCCTCCCGAGGCCCGGCCGCTGGCCAAGGCGCTCGCCACCGGCGAGCCGGCCAGCGACCAGGGCTACGGCGTCGACCTGGTGACCCGCGACGGCGGCAGGGTGCCGGTCGCGGTCAGCTCCGCACCGATCCTCGACCCCCGCGGGGAGGTCATGGGCGGCGTGGACGTGGTCCGCGACGTCTCACGGGAGCGGGAGATCGACGAGGTCAAGTCGGCCCTGATCTCCACCGTCTCGCACGAGCTGCGCACCCCGCTGACCCTGATCCACGGCTTCGCCGAGCTGCTGGTCCTGCGCGACATGCCGGTGGAGCGGCGCCGGGCCGCCGCCGAGGAGATCCTCGAGGCCTCGCGGCGGCTCGCCCGCCTGATCGACGACCTGCTCAGCGTCTCCCGCATGGAGTCCGGCCGGCTGGTCCTCGACCCGCGCCCGCTCGACGTGGCTGGCCTGGTCGAGCGGACCCTGTCGCCATTCCGCGCGATGGCCGCGAGGCACACCATCCACAGCGAGATCTCGGGTGGCCTGCCGGTCATCTGGGGCGACCCCGACAAGGTGGAGCAGATATTGACCAACCTGGTGGGCAATGCGATCAAATACTCCCCCGCCGGTGGCGAGGTCGTCGTCTCTGTGAGCTGCGCCGACGACGAGGTCCGGGTGAGCGTGCGCGACCAGGGGATCGGCATGAGCCCACGCGACATGGGGCAGCTCTTCGAGAAGTTCTACCGCGTCGACCGCGACGAGGTGCGCCGCGCCGGCGGCACCGGCCTCGGGCTGTACATCACCAAGCGCCTGGTCGAGATGCACGGCGGGCACATCTGGGCGGAGTCGTGGCCCGGCGAGGGATCGGAGTTCAGCTTCACCCTGCCGGGCAGCGGCGAGCTGGCCGGGGAGGGACGCCGGTGAAGCTCCTGATCGCCGACGACGAGCCGGCGGTCCGGGCGCTGGTGCACGCCACCCTCGAAGGCGACGACTACCAGATCATCGAGGCGGGCGACGGCGTCGAGGCCCTCGAGCTGGTGCGCGCCGAGAACCCCAGCCTGGTGCTGCTCGACGTGATGATGCCGAGGCTCAACGGCCTCGACGTGTGCCGCTCGATCAAGGCCGACCCCAGCACCAGCGACACCATGGTGGTGATGCTGACCGCGCAGGCGCGCCAGCGCGACCGTGAGCGCGGCATCGCGGCCGGCGCCGACGTCTACTTCACCAAGCCCTTCTCCCCCCTGGCCCTGCTCGACCTGGTCGAGCGCGTGCGCCGTGGAGGGTGATCCACCCAGATCTATCCGTTGGCCGCGTTCGCCGGCTGGCCGAGGCCGGGGGGGAGCGGGACCTCGTCCCAGTCGATCAGCAGCCAGGACTCGTCGTCGAGGTGCACGGTGGCGGTGACGTAGCCGCCGGCGAAGCGGCTGGAGTTCACGCGTGCGGCCTTCGGGTCGAACTCGACCACCCGCTCGACGTCGTCGACCAGGAAGCCGACCGGGCCGTTGCGGGTGCTCACCACCATGATGCGTCCCTCGGGCCCCAGGTCGGGCAGGCCGAGCACCACCCGGAGGCTGGCGACGGCGACCGGCCGCCCGCTCGCGCCGAGCGCGCCGAGGCTGGAGTCGGCCAGGCCGGGGACGGGCCGCCGGCCGGTGCCGACGTCGACCACCACCCTGACGTCCTCCCGCAGGCAGGCGTAGCCGCGCCCCATCAGCCGAAAGAGCAGCAGCTCGGTGCCTGGTGCCAAGAGGCCGGCGCCGGATGAACCAGTGGCGCCAGAGGGCTGCCTGCGCTCGGGACCGGTGGAGCCGCCCGCGGCCGGGGTGCTGCCGGTCATGCCACCTCCTGGACGAGATGTCGGGGTCGGCACTACCTCAATCGGCAGGGCGGCTGGCCCCCTACAGTGGGTGGCGTAATGGATCGGTAGCGCTGACCAGCAATGCTGCGGGTAGCGCCGGGCAGGGCGGCCAAGGTACCCTCCGGCGCCCAGGGGAACTCCTCGAGGGGAAGGAGGACCGCGTGGCCGAGGTGCTGGAGCACAGCGACATTCCCGGCATCTGGCTGGTCCGGTTGCAACACCACGAGGACGAGCGGGGTCGCTTCATGGAGACCTACCGCGCCTCGTGGCTGCCGTTCGCCGCCACCATGGTGCAGGCCAACCGCTCCGAGTCGGCCGCGAAGGTGCTGCGGGGGCTGCACTACCACCGCCGCCAGGCCGACTACTGGTTCGTGCAGTCCGGCAAGGCGACCGCCGTGCTGCTCGACACCCGGATCGGCTCGCCCACCGAGGGCAAGCACGTGAGCGTGCAGCAGGGCGGGGGCGAGGACGTGGCCATCTACATCCCCGAGGGGGTGGCGCACGGCTTCTACGCCCACGAGCCGACGGTGATGACCTACCTGGTGACCAACGAGTACGACGGCTCCGACGAGCTCGGCATCGCCTGGGACGACCCCGACCTCGGCATCGAGTGGCCGGACCCCGAGCCGACCCTGTCCGAGCGGGACAAGCAGAACCCCCGCCTGGCCGACGTGTCCGCCGACCGCCGCGTGCCCTACTCGGGTTAGTCCGCCCCAGTTGGCGTCTTCCGCGCTACCGTAGGCCAGGACGTCGCTGGTCTCGAGGGAGGGCGGCATGCTGGAGCGTCCGTGTCACAGTCATCGCAGCAGCCCGGCCAAGTCGGGGCCACCCCCTGACCGGCCAAAGCCTCCTGCGCCGCCACCACCGCCGCGCTGGCGCTCGTGGCTGCCCGCGATCGGGCTGCTGATCAGCATCTTCATCTTCTCCCTCCTGTCCGGGGGCATGCGCCAGAACCGTCCGCAGGAGCTGAGCTACACCGACCTGAAGGCGAAGGTCGCCGCCGGCCAGGTCCAGTCGGTCACCATCGACGACAAGGGGCACATCAACGGCAAGCTGCGCGACGGCGGCCGCTTCACCTCCGGCCTGCCCACCGCACTCGGCAGTGACGAGCTGGCCAAGCTTCTCGCCGAGAACAACGTCCAGGTGAAGAGCGTGGAGGCGCAGACCTCGATCGGCTCCGTGCTGCTCAGCCTGCTGCCGCTGCTGCTGTTCGTCGCGTTCTTCATCTACCTGGGCCGCTCGACCAGGCGCCAGCTCGCCAGCGGCATCGGCGGCATCGGGCGCTCCCGCGCCAAGGTGTTCGACATGGAGCGGCCGGAGACCACCTTCGCGGACGTGGCCGGCTACGAGGGTCCCAAGCGGGAGGTCAACGAGGTGGTCGACTTCCTGAAGAACCCCGACCGCTTCAAGCGCGCCGGCGCGGTCGGCCCCAAGGGCGTGCTGATGGTGGGCCCGCCCGGGACCGGCAAGACCCTGCTGGCGCGCGCCGTGGCCGGCGAGGCCTCGGTGCCGTTCCTGTCGGTCACCGGGTCGAGCTTCGTCGAGATGTTCGTCGGCGTGGGGGCCGCCCGCGTCCGCGACCTGTTCGCCGACGCGCGCCGGCGCGCCCCGTCGATCATCTTCATGGACGAGATCGACGCCATCGGCCAGCGCCGCGGCGGCGCGGTCGTCTCCAACGACGAGCGCGACCAGACCCTCAACCAGATGCTGGCCGAGATGGACGGCTTCGACCCGGCCACCGGGGTGGTGGTGATCGCCGCCACCAACCGGCCGGAGACGCTCGACCCGGCGCTGCTGCGGCCGGGACGCTTCGACCGCCAGGTGATCATCCCCCTGCCCAACCAGCGCGAGCGGCGCGCCATCCTGGCCGTGCACGCGCGTGGCAAGAAGCTCGGCGACGACGTCGACCTCGACGTGGTCTCCAGGGGCACGCCCGGCTTCTCCGGCGCCGACCTGGCCAACCTGGTCAACGAGGCGGCCATCTTCGCGGTCAGGGCGGGCCGCGAGGTGCTCACGGCGGTCGACTTCTCCGAGGCCCGCGACCGCGTCCTGCTCGGCCTGCGCGATGCGTCCAACGCCCTGCTGCCGGACGAGCAGCGCGCCGTGGCCGTCCACGAGGGCGGGCACGCCCTGGTCGCCGCCCTCTCCAAGCACGCCGACCCGGTCGCGAAGGTCACCATCCTGCCGGCCGGGATGGCCCTCGGCGTGACCGAGCAGCTCCCGGTCGACGAGCGCCACCTCTACTCGGAGGGCTACCTCAAGGACTCGCTGGCGGTGCGCATGGGCGGCCGCGCGGCCGAGCAGCTCGTCTTCGGCGAGGGCTCGACCGGCGCCAGCAACGACCTGGCCGGCGCGACCGGCCTGGCCACGCGGATGGTGCGCGAGTTCGGCATGAGCCCGGCGCTCGGCCCGGTCGGGTTCTCCTCGGAGAGCCCCATGTACCTGGGCGGCGAGGAGGTGCGCAGCCGCCCCTACGCCGAGGCGACCCAGCGGGTGATCGACGAGGAGGTCGCCAAGCTCCTGCGGGCGGCCGAGGGCCGCGCCGCCGAGCTGCTCGCCAGCCACCGCGACGCGCTCGACCGCCTCACCGAGCTGCTGCTGGAGCGGGAGACGGTGGACGGCACCGACGTGGACGAGATCCTCGGCCGCGTCCCCGGCCGCGGCGCGCCCATCGGAGCGACCGGGCACGCCGCCGGCGCCTCCGAGCCGGGCCCGCCGGCCGGACCGGCGACGCGCTGAGGGCCCGGGGCTCGAGTAGCGAAAAGGAGGTCGCGCGATCCCGCGATGAGCATCACCACCCCCCTGCTCGCCACCGACCCGCGCCGGCTCGGCCCGTACGTGCTGCTGTGGCGCCTCGGTGGGGGTGGCATGGGCGTCGTCTACCTGGGTGAGGCCTCAGACGAGCGGCTCGTCGCCATCAAGGTGATCCGGCCTGAGCTGGCCGACGACCCGGTGTTCCTGGCCCGCTTCCGCCAGGAGGTCGAGGCCGCCTCGCGGGTGGCCGGCTTCTGCACGGCGCGGGTGATCGACGCCGACCTGGACGCCGAGCGGCCCTGGTTCGTCACCGAGTACGTGGACGGCCCCACCCTGCAGCAGGCGGTGGAGCGCTCAGGGGCGCTGACAGGCCAGGCCATGTCCACCTTCGCGCTGGGCGTCGCCGAGGCGCTCGACGCGATCCACGAGGCCGGGGTGGTGCACCGCGACCTCAAGCCGAGCAACGTGCTGCTGGCCCGCAACGCGCCCAAGGTGATCGACTTCGGCATCGCGCGCGCCCTCGACGCGGCCTCGCTGACGCAGACCGGCAAGCTGATCGGCACGGTCAACTGGCTCGCGCCGGAGCAGCTCCGTTCCGACCACCGGGCCTCGCCGCTCTCCGACGTGTTCGCCTGGGGCGGGCTGGTCGCCTACGCGGCGACCGGGCGGCCGCCGTTCGGGACCGGCCCCGCCGAGGTGGTCGTCCACCGCATCCTGCACGAGGACGCCGACCTGGACGGCATGGAGGACGAGCTGCGCACCACGGTCGAGCGGGCCCTCGCCAAGCACCCGGAGGAGCGGCCGAGCGGCCGCGCCCTGCTGGCCCGCCTGCTCGGCGCGGGCACCCGCAAGGCCGACGCCGCAGAGATGGCCTCCCGCGTGGTCAAGGACACCTGGACAGGCACGAACGCCTGGCAACAGGAGGCGGCCAAGGCCCTGGCCCGCCCGGCGCCCGCCGCCGCGGACCCGGCCAACGGCGGCGCCGCCGTGCGGGCGCCGAACGGGGCCGCCGTCAAGGCCACGCCCAGGGACGAACCGCCCGCCTCCTCCACCCCACCGCAGCGGCCCGTCACCGCCTGGCCAGCGCACCAGCAGCCCGCCGCCTCCACGCCACCCGCGCCGGTGGCCTGGCCGCCTCCTGGCGGCACGGAACGGCCGGCCGCGGCCACCCCGCCTCCCGCCGCCGTGCAGCGGCCGGTTACCGGCTGGCAGCCGCCGCGGCAGCCCGTACCGGCGTCGCAGGCCAGGGGGCAGCCGGCCGGCACGGCGCCGCCGGCCGCCGAGCGGCCGCCCGATGCCAGACCGGCGGCGGGCGGGCGTGACGGCGGCAAGGGCGGGCTGGTGGCCGACCTGCTGCCCGGCGGGATGGCCCGCGACCTGCTGCTGGTGTTCGGCTTCGCGATGGCGCTCGCGGCGACGCTCCCCGGCGTGCGCCCGGCGCTCGGCGCCCCCGTCCCGGCGGCGCTGCTGATCCTGGTGGTCGGCGCGGCGCTGCTCGGCGCGCTGCGGGGCCTCGTCGGGTTCGCGCTCGGCGTGCTCGCCACCGAGGCCACCGTCCACGGCGACGCGCTGGCGTTCCTGAACCGCCCCCGCGCCCTCGCCGCCTACGCCTTCCTCGGCCTCACCGTGCTCCTGGTCGGGCGCGTGGCCGGTCGCGGCAAGCACCTGCGGCCCCTGCGGCTGGCGGTCGCCCTTGCCGTGGGCTACGGGCTGGTCTACGCGGGGCTGGCGATGGCCGAATGGGTGGCGAGGGCCGGCTCCCTCGCCGGCAGGCTGCACGTGGGGCTGTGACCTGGGGAGGCGCTCAGCCGGCCCGGACCTCGATGACGATCCGGTTCAACTCGGTGAGCACCGGCCGCAGCGGCGCCGGCACCACCGTGTCGGTGACCGTGACCGTGCGGCCCTGGTAGGTGAGAGCGTGCGTCGCCGCGGGGCCTCCGGCCGCAGACCGGGCCGGCCGGAGGCCCCGCTGGCGGCTCGGCTCAGCAGTTGGCCGGAGGCGGCTGCCAGTTGCCGTCGACGCCTCGCTGCGCGCCGCTTCCGCTTTCCGACCTGGTCATGGCCACCTCCGGCCAGCCGACCCGTGTTGGGCTCCACGTCGCGGCGGTCGCCAGGGGACGCGACCATATCGGGTAGTTAGCCGATGAATGCCGCTCTTGTGGAGATCTAGCACCTTTGCATCCGGCAATTCGGGTGTCAATTACTGCCAGGACTGTCACGTGATGACGCAACGGTGCGGAACCGTTGGCGCTCCGCGTAACGGTCGCCGACCATGGACGGCGAGCTATTCCTTCAGGGAGGCGCCATGCGCATCGAAGCGGCTCAGGGCGACATCACCAGGGAGCAGGTCGACGCCGTCGTCAACGCGGCCAATTCGTCGCTGCTCGGGGGCGGCGGGGTGGACGGGGCGATCCACCGGGCGGCCGGGCCGGAGCTGCTGGCCGAATGCCGCACGCTCGGCGGCTGCGAGACCGGCGACGCCAAGGCGACCAAGGGCCACCGCCTGCCCGCCGCTTGGGTGATCCACACCGTCGGCCCGGTCTGGCGCGGTGGCGACCGGGGCGAGCCCGAGCAGCTCGCCTCCTGCTACCGCCGCAGCCTGGAGGTGGCCGCCGAGCTGGGCGCCAGCTCGGTCGCCTTCCCGGCGATCTCCACCGGCATCTTCGGCTATCCCCCCGACCAGGCCGCCCGCATCGCGGTCGAGACCGTCCGCGCCACCAGCACCACCGTCGAGCTGGTCCGCCTGGTCGCCTTCGACACCGCCACCCTGCGCCACTACCAGGAGCTGCTCGCCCCCTGACGGCGACCCGCCGGCAGGCGACCGGGCTGCCTCAGCCCTCCTGGGTGGCGTGGATCCCGTCCAGTCCCAGGCGGTGGGCGGTGGCCGCCGCCTCCACCCGGGTGTGGACGCCGAGCTTGGCCAGGATGTTGCTGACGTGGACGCTGGCCGTCTTGGGGCTGATGAACAGCTCGCCGGCGATCTGCGAGTTGGAGCGGCCGGCGGCGACCAGGCGCAGCACCTCGAGCTCGCGCGGGGTCAGCCCGGCGGTGCTGGGGCGGGCCACCACGGCCTGGCCGAGCTGCAACCGGGCGCGGCGGGCGAGCGCCTCGACCGCGGCGCGCAGCGGCGCCGCGCCGAGCCGCTCGGCGCTTTCGTAGGCCGCCAGGGCCTCGGCCTCGGCCTGGTCGCGCCGCCCCTCCGCCAGCAGCGCCTCGGCGAGCCGCCAGCGCGACCTGGCTTCCTCGTACAGGTAGCCGTAGCCGAAGGCGTCGACGGCGTGCGCCCAGCGCTCCGGCGCCGGGTGTCCCTGCAGCCGCTCCCACTCCGCCTCGGCGCGGGCCAGCCAGGCCAGTGCCTCCGGGCCGACCTGGAGGCCGAGGCCGCGTGCGCGGTCGACGGACGACCGGGCACGCTCGAGCAGCGGGCGGCCCGCCGCCACCGCCTCGCCCTCGCTGTCCGCGTCGCCGCCGGAGCGGGCGCGCTCGGCCCGGTCGGCCTCGGCGGCCAGGCCGAGCGCGGCCGGCCAGATGACGCTCAGCATCCAGGAGTCACCCTCCGGTTCCAGCCTGGTCACGGTGGCGCGCGCCAGCTCGCTGGCCCGGTCCAGATCGCCCTGCCAGAGGGCCAGGTCGGCCTCGCAGCCACCGGTCAGGAAGGCGACGTAGGTGTCCTGCTCGCGCAGCGGTCCGAGCCGGGCGAGCCGCTCGGCCGCGCTCGGGTGGCCGCGGCCGATCTCCACGTAGAGCGCGACCGCGGACAGGGCGGCGGCCGCCGAGCTGCGGTCGTCGGGCGCCGCCGCGAGGCGCTCGGCCTCGTCCCAGGCTCCGGCCGCATAGAGCGCGATGATGCGCAGGAGCCGGGCCTCGATCCCCGACGGGCTCCAGGACAGGCCGGTCCGCTCGGCGAGCGCCACGGCCTCCGCGAGGATCGCCCCGGAGGCGGGCAGGTTGCCGTCGTCCAGCTCGACCCTGCCCAGGTAGCAGAGGGCCTCCAGCTCCCTGGGACGGTCCATGCCCGCGGCGGCCTTCTCGCGGGCCTGGTCGATCAGCGCGCGGGCGGCGTCGAGGTCGTCCCGCCGCCGTGCCAGGATCACCTGGGTGAGCAGGGCCTGTGCCTCGTCGGTGGCGCTGGCCGCCGCCCTTGCGACCGCCAGGGCCTCGTCGCACCAGCGCCTGGCCTCCTGGTCGCTGCGGAAGAACACCAGCACCCGGGCGAGCCCGCCCGTGACCCTGGCCCGCAGCGGCGTCGGCGGCGTGGCCGGCACCAGCTCGACCGCCCGCCTGGCGGCGGCCAGCACCTCCGGGCTCTCCTCGACCTCGATCAGGAACCAGGCGAGGCGCTCGTAGGCGACCGCCGCCCGCAGCGGCTCCGCGGCGGCGTCGACCGCGGCCACCGCGTCCCTGGCGAGGTTGGCGGCGTGCCTGGCCTCGCCGGAGTCGCTGGCCGCCTGTGCCGCCTGGAGGAGCAGGTCGGGGCGGTCGACGCCGGCGACGGCGGCGGCGTCGGGCACCCGCTCCCAGAGCTCGATGGCCTGGGTCAGGTGGCGGTAGGCCTCGGCCGGGGCGAACACCTCGCGCGCGTCGGCCGCCGCGCGGACCAGCGCGCCGAGCGCCTCGGGCAGGTCGTGGCTGGCCAGCGCGTGCCAGGCCAGCTCCGCCGCCGGCCCGCTCTCGGCCAGCACCCGCGCGTAGGTGGCGTGCAGCCGCGTCCGCTCCCCCGGCAGCAGGTCGCCGTAGACCACCTCCTGCAGCAGCGCGTGGCGGAAGCGGTAGCTCTCGCCCACCGGGTCGACCACCAGCACCTGGTCGGCGACGACCTCGCGCAGCCCCTGCTCCAGCTCGGCTTCTGGCAGGCCGGCGGCCGCGGCCAGCAGCCGGTGGTCGACCCGGCGGCCGGCGACGGCCGCCACCTTGAGCACGTCCTGGGCCAGGTCCGAGAGTGCCTCGACGCGGGCGAGCAGCACGTCGGCCAGGGCCACGGGCAGGGCGACGTCGGCACGGGCGGCGCCCGCGGCCAGCAGCTCCTCGGCGAAGAAGGCGTTGCCCTCCGAGCGTGCCAGGATGCGGTCGACGGCGTCGGGCGGCAGCCGCCCGCCGGTCAGCAGCTCCAGGTGCTCGGCCAGCTCGGCGCGGGTGAACGGGCGCAGCTCGACCCGCTCGAGGTCGGGCACGCGCACCAGCTCGGCGAGCAGCGGCCGCAGCGGGTGGCGGCGGTGCAGCTCGTCGGAGCGGTAGCTGGCAACCACCGCGACGCGGCCGGTACGCAGGGTGCGGACCAGGAAGGTGAGCAGGTCGCGGGTGGAGCGGTCGGCCCAGTGCAGGTCCTCGACCACCAGCACCACGGGTGCCAGCTCCGAGAGGCCGACCAGCAGCGACAGCACCCCGTCGAAGAGCTGTACCCGATCGAAGGCGTCGCTCGGCGGCAGGGCTGCGATCCCCTCCTCCCCGACCTTCGGCAGCAGCCGGCCGAGGCTCGGCACGGCCGCGACCATCGGGGCGGCGAGGCCGGCCTCGCCCGGTCGCCCGCCGACGTCGCGGAAGGCGTCGACGAACGGCACGTACGGCAGGCCGACGTCGCCCGCCTCCATGCAGCCGCCGACCAGGACGCGGGCGCCGCGCACCTCGGCCCGGTCGGCCAGCTCGGTCAGCAGCCGCGTCTTGCCGACGCCGGCGTCGCCGGCCACCAGCCCGACCGCCGGCCGGCCCTGCTCGGCGCGGGCGAGCACAGCGACGAGCCGGTCGAGCTCCTCGGCACGGCCGACGAACGCCGCGCCCGCGCTGATCCCCATGCCCGCCAGTATGGCCCCAGCCTGCGACGCCGGCACCTCGCTGCTCAGCCGTCGCAGCGCCTCCCCCCGCCGCACCGCTTGCGGCGGCGCGCGCCTATCCCTCGGGGAGCGGAAGCCGCACGGTGATGGCGGTGCCGTTGCCTGGCTCGGAGCGCACCCGCCAGGTCCCGCCGAGCATCTCCACCCGCTGGCGCATGCCGACCAGGCCGAAGCGCCCGTCGCGCACGTACGCGGCGATGTCGCCCGGGTCGAACCCCTTGCCGTCGTCGACGACGCGCAGCACCAGGCCGCCCGAGCCGTCGTCGCACAGCCACGCCCTCACGCGCCCGGCACCCGCGTGCCTGACGACGTTGGCGACGGCCTCCTGCGCCACCCGGTACAGCACCGTCTCCACCTCCCTGGGGAGGCGATCGGCCAGTTGCACGTGCAGGCGCACCGCCGCGCCGGTGTCGCGTTCGATCCCGGCGAGCAGCTCGTCCAGTGCCGCCGGCAGGCCACGGTCGTCCAACACCGGCGGGCGCAGACCGGAGACCAGCCGGCGCAGGCTCGCCAGCTGGCGGGCCAGGTCCGACTCGCAGCGGCGGAGCAGCTCCGCCACCGACTCCACCTCGCCCGAGGCCAGCCGCCGCCGGGCCTGGCCGAGCCGCAGGCTCAACGCGGCCAGGTGTTGCAGGGAGTCGTCGTGCAGCTCGGCCGCGAGCCGGCCGCGCTCCCGCTCGGCGGCCTGCACGACCTCGTGCAGCAGCTTGTGGCGCTCGCCGTCCTCGTTCAGGATCCAGGCCAGCCCGAGCAGCCGCCCGTGGTCGTCACGGACCGGGCCGACCGCCGCGACCACCGGCTCCCACCGCTTGCCGCGGCCCCGCAGCGGCAGCTCGCACTCGATCACCCGTCGCAGCGCGCGCATGCGCGCGAGCTGCGCATGGAACGCCAGCCGCCGGCCGGACGGGAGGAACACCGCGAGCGGCGTGTCCAGCAGCAGGCCGCGCGGCCGGTCGAACAGGACCGTCGCGGCGGCGTTGGCGTCGCGGATCACCCCGCGGTCGTCGGTGAACAGGTAGGCGTGCGGCACCCCGCGGAACAGTGCCCGCTGCCGGCCGTCACCGGGCTGGTCCGCGGCCTCCTCGGCGACCACGGACGGCACCACGGGGCGCGCATGCATGACTCGGCCCTCCGACGGCGATCGAACCGCCTCCACCCAACCCCCAGCAGTAAACACCCGAGAGGCACTATCCAGCCATGCCTTCCTTACTGCTCTTGCCGCCCGAATGGCAAACCAACCAGGAACCCGACAGCCGCGACCGCCCGGACCCGTGCCCGGCTGGCGGGCGCCAACGACGGCGAGAGCCCGGGCTCGTCTCGGAGACGGGCCCGGGCTCTGCGCCGGGTGGGGTCGCTGGCTACTTCCAGCCGGTGATGTCGAGGATCACGCCGGCGCCGCTGATGTTGTGCTGCACGCTGACGTAGAAGTGGCGGCCGCTGGCGTCGAAGATGCCGCCGGTCCACTCGGCGGTGAGGTCGTTCAGGGTCGCCACCCGGACGCAGCCGTCGCTCTGCAGGTCGGGGTCGGTCCCGTCGGCGAGGCAGTCCCACAGGTCGTCGTTGTGCGGACCCTGCAGCGGGGTGTTGGTCTCCGCGTCCTCGTGGATCACCCAGTTGCCGCGGTGGGGCTGGTAGGCGATGTTGTCCGGCATCGCGAAGGCCGGGCTGCCCTGCACCAACCGCTGCACCTCCGGCACGCCGGTGTTGGCGCCGGCCTGCTGCACGGTGCCGTCGCTGATGCAGATCGTCTCGCCCCAGAGCTGGTCGTCGGGCTCGTTGCCGGTGTTGTTGGCGCAGAAGCGGACCTGGGAGTGGGCCTCGGCGCCGCCGTCGATCTGGGCGTCCTCCGGCCGGTAGTAGCCGGTCAGCTTCAGCGCGGCGGCCTGGGCGCGCAGGTCGGGGTCGGCCGCGGCCGGGACCGGGACCCAGGCGCCGAGCCCGAGCTCGGTGCCCTGACCGTAGTCGGTTGCCCCGCTGCGAAGGCCGAGACGGAGCCCGTAGAGCTTTCCGGGCACCGCATAAGGGGAGTCGGCAAGCTTCGCAATCGGGCCGGCACCTGGGTCGCGCGGCGTGGCGGGAACGAACTTGAAGTAGGCGCCGCCGGCGACGCCGTTGCCTGGCCGGTTCTCGTCACCGAGGTAGGTCACGCCGTTGCCGTAGATGGCCAGGCCCTCGAACGAGAGCCGGCCCAGCGCCGGCCGGGCGGTCAGGTTGGCCGCGCCGCTGCCACCGCCGAAGGTGCCGCTGGCCCGGTCGAGGCTGACGCCGGTGGTGTGGACCGGGTCGAGCAGCTCGTACATGCGGCCGCCGGACGGCCCGCCGCCCGCCTCCTCGCCGAACAGGATCGTGCCCCAGGGGGTGCGGCGCACCGGGTCGCACTCGGTGGTGCCGGTGACGATGACCTCCTGGGCGCCGGTGGCCACGTTGATCCGGACCAGGCCGGGGTCGGTCACGTCCTGTTCGTTGCAGACGATGAACCAGGTCGGGTGCGCGTCGTTGGGCCACAGCGCGATCTGGTCGAGGTTGGGCGCGGCCACCCCGTGGCTCACCACCCGTACCTTCAGGCTCCTGGCGACGGTGGCCAGTTGCTCGGGGTGCGCGGCCGCCTGCGCCGCCGCGATGGACGCGGTCGAGGAGCGCGCCAGCGGCCCCTTGACCCCGTAGAGCTGTCCGGAGCGGTCGCGGAGCTGCTGCTGCACGAAGCTGCCGAAGTCGGTGAACGCGCCGGCAACGCCGACGGTCAGGGCCACCACCAGGAAGACGGCCGCGGGCACGGCGAGTCGACGTCGTCTCGTCACTCGGCTCCCCCTCATCTCACGACGGCGCGCGGCGACTCCCGCCACGCCTGGAACCGCAGCCGAGACCCTCCCGGAGCAACATGACGGCAACCTGGCGAACTCGTGACGGCCGCCCCCGCAACCAGGGAACGTTTGCCGACCGCCGGCGACCGGAGGGTCGCGTCGCGTAGTACGCCGCGAGTACTTCGCCGGATGAATTACTTTGGCGGAATTTGACTAGATCTGCGTACTTGGTAAGACTGTCCTCCCCCGGAGTGCTCGAGGCAGGAGCCTGCCACGCCGCCCAGCGGACACCGCTCAGCCCGCCGAGGTTCCCGTAGCCACACCTGTGTGCCTGCACACCTCACGAGGAGGGCGTGTCACGTGGAGCCGATCAGAAGCTGCAGTGAAGGGGCGACGATGCCGACCAGAGCCCGGCGGGTCGAGGCCGTCCGCACGGTGCCCTCGGCCGGCGGCGCGCGGACCGTCGTCACGGTACGGGCCAGGCTGGCCGCCGCGCGGCAGAAGCCGGGATTCCTGCGCCGCGCAGCCGCGGCCGCGGCGGTCGCCACGCTGCTCGCGCTCGGCGGCATGGCGCTGCTGTTGGGGCCCATCGCCAACGCCGCGGACAAGGGGACCGTCAGGGTCGTCGTCATCGGCGACTCGTTCACCAGCGGCGAGGGCGCCAACCCACACACCTTCCAGACCAGGGAGGTCCCGGTCAACGACGGCTTCGGCGGCACCTTCAACCAGCAGGTGGTCGACCCGGCGCACCAGTCGTCGACCGCGCCGGCGCTGCGCGCGATCGACCAGATCAGGGCGCAGAACCCGGACGTGAACATCGAGACCACCTTCGTCCCGGTCTCCGGGGCCACCCGCGACTCGCTGTACCAGACCACCAACCCGGGCACGCCGTTCGAGCAGGCCCCGCAGATCAACGCGGTCAAGGACGCCGACGTCGTGGTCCTCGGGATCGGCGGCAACGACGCCCGCTTCAGCGACTTCGCCAGGACCATTCTCGGCTCGCGGGAGGCGACCACCGAGGCGGCCTTCCCCGAGTTCCAGGCGCGAGTGCAGGACCCCGCCTTCGCCCAGGCGCAGGCACAGGTCTACAACGACGTTCGCGGCCTGATGAACCCGAACGGGACCCTGATCGTCACCGGCTACCCGCAGGTGCTCCCAGACAACGTCCCGACCACCAACACGCCGTCGCCGGTGAGCCAGCAGCTCATCAGCAGCCGCGAGGCCCAGCTCGCCAACCAGTTCGCCAACGACATCAACACGAGCGTCCGCAACGGCGTCGACATCGCCAACCAGACGCAGGGACCCGCCATCCGCTTCGTCGACCAGACCAACGCCCTGGACGGCAACCGGCTCTTCGACGCGCAAGAGGGCGTCAACGGCATCAGGCTCGACGACCGCCAGAGCTCCTTCCACCCCAACGACGTCGGCCAGCAACGTCTCGCCGACGTCCTGCAGCCGCATGTCGACCAGGCCGTCCGCGACACCCTGGTCAACCAGGGCGTGCTCCCTCCCCAGAACGCCGACCAGCAGCAGCAGCAGCAGAACGACCAGCAACAGCAACAGCCCGGCGACCAGCAACAGCAACAGCAACCGGGTGACCAGCAGCAGCAGCCCGGCGACCAGCAACAGCAACCGGGTGACCAGCAGCAGCCTACGGACCAGCAACAGCAGCAGCCGACCGACCAGCCAGCGGTGCCGCCGGCAGGCTCCGCTGGCGACCAGCAGCCTGGCGACCAGCAGCAGCAGCAGCAGCCACCTGCGGACCAGCAGCAGCAGCCACCGACCGACCAGCAGCCACCTGCCGACCAGCAGCCACCTGCCGATCCGAATGCGAACGTCGTCGACCCAGGGTTCACGCCCGGGGGCGGCAGCTTCGGTGGCGGCGGAGCCACCGGCGACTTCAGCACCGGTGGCCAGCCGACGGACGCTGGGACGTTCACCGGTGGCGGCGGCACCTCCGGCGGCGCCGGGGCGACCGGCGACTTCTCGGGGATCGGCGACCAGACGGCCACCTCCAACCTGGCCAGCGACCTCTCCGGCAACTCCACGGGCGGCTTCGTCGACACCGGCACCGCCGACTTCTCCGGCGCGATCAGCGACTTCAGCGGCGGATCGTCGGCCGACTTCTCCGGCGGCAGCGACTTCGGCGGCGGTGGCGACTTCGGCGGCGGCGGTGGCGACTTCTAGCACCGCACGCTGACGCCATAGGGATCCGGTGGCCCGCGCTCAGTGCGGGCCACCGGATCTCCCTTGTGGGAGCATGCTGGTGCCCGTCCTGGCGTGAGCGCGGCGTGGCCGAGTCACCCGGCGGGGCCGGCCGCGCCCGCGCGGTGCGATGCTGGCCAGGGCGACTGGAACAATGGTCTCGATGGATAACGTGGACGCTCCGCCCGAGCCGGAGCTGCTGGCTTCGGCCCGCCGAGGCGACTCGGCGGCCTTCGAGCAGCTGGTGGCGGGCCACCGGCGTGAGCTGTACGCCCACTGCTACCGGATGCTCGGTTCGGTGCAGGACGCCGAGGACGCGCTGCAGGAGTCGTTGCTCGGCGCCTGGCGCGGCATCGGCGGGTTCGAGGGTCGTAGCTCCCTGCGCACCTGGCTGTACCGCGTCAGCACCAATGCCTGCCTGCGGCTGATCGCGCGCCGTCCCCGGCGGATGCTCTCGGCGGACCACGGCCCGCCGCGGCGGAACACCGACGATCTCGGCGAGCCGTTGGCCGGGCCGGTCTGGCTCGAGCCCTGGCCGGACGAGCCGCCGGCGAACGAGCCGGGCGGCGCCGACCCGGCAGCGAGCTACCTGCGGCGGGAGAGCGTCGAGCTGGCCTTCGTCGCGGCCCTGCAGCACCTGCCGGGTACCCAGCGCGCGGTGCTGATCCTGCGCGAGGTGCTGGAGTTCTCCGCCGCCGAGGTCGCGGGCATCCTGGACACCACCCCTGCCTCGGTGAACAGTGCGCTGCAGCGCGCCAGGAAGGGGGTCGACCAGCGGGTGCCGCATCCCGCGCAGCAGGCCGAGCTGGACGCCCTCGGCGCGGACGGCCGGCGCGAGCTGGTGGACGCCTTCGTCGCCGCCTGGGAGCGGGCCGACGTGGCGGCCCTGCTGGAGCTTCTGGCGGAGGACGCCAGGTTCACCATGCCGCCGCTGCCAGCGTGGTTCCTCGGCCGCGAGGACGTCGGCCGGTTCTTCGCCGAGCGGATGTTCGCCACCCCGTGGCGCTTGCTGCCGATCCGGGCGAACGGGCAGCTCGCCTTCGCCTGCTACCAGAGCGGTCCGGACGGCGGCCCGTTCCGGCTCGGCGCGATCAACGTGCTGCGCCTCCGCGCCGGACGGATCGTGGAGATCGCCGGGTTCCTCGACCCCGAGCTGCACCGCCACTTCGGACTGCCCGAGGAGCTGCCCGACGGCATGGATCGTCGCCCGGAGCGATGATTTCCGGCCGGTGGCGACTCTCAACCCCTGAGGCGCGCCGAGGGCGCACGCCCTGAGGGTTCCTCCATTCCGAAGGGATGTGCACTCCACCTCTCGCCGCCGCCCGACGTCTTCGAGAGCTGGATCGCCTCGGGAACCGAGTGGTTCGCCCGGGCAGGCATCGCCCACGCCGAGGCTCGAGCGCTCGCCATCACGCTCGTCGCCGCGCTGGAGGGGATGGCCTTACGTGACCTTGACGATGTCGGCGACTGAGGGAACGCCGCGTGAGTCCACTGCCACCAGGTAGTAGTAGCCCGGCGGGGTCAGGCTCGGGCTCATGGTCAGCGACCAGCCCGGTCCGTTCGGCGTGGTCACCGCGGTGAGGGTGAAGTCGCCCTCCGCCGCGCCGAACTGGTGGGTGGTGCTCACCAGGCGCTGCACCCGCAGGTTCTTCACGGTGGCGCCGGCCGCAAGTCGCACCCCGATCGTGAACGGCTGGTTGTGGGCGATCGTCGCCGGCGCCGAGGTGATCACCGGCCGGTCGGCCACGTCGACGTACCAGGGCTCGAACCGCTCCACCACCCGCTGCACAGTGCCACGCCTCGGGTTCCCACCCACCAGGATCGCCCGGCCGGTCGGGTCCACCCACATGTTGGAGTGGTACTGGTGGGCCGCCGAGGTGGGCGACGACGCCTCGAAGCGGTTGCTGACCGGCTGGTACAGCTGCGTCGTGTACACCGGCCTGCCCTGTGGGTCCTGCCCGCCGGCCAGCAGCACGCGCCCGTCGAACAAGGTGGCGTGCGACAGGTACTTCCTGGGCCGGCTCAAGGGTGGCCCCGGCCGGTAGGTGGGGTGGGGCGAGGAGTACAGGTCGATCAGCGCGGTCGTGGCACCGCCGCCGCCGGCCACCATCACCTTGCGCCCCTGGGTGTAGGGCACGAAGAACGACGCCCCTTCGTCGCGCCGGTTGGTGTCCAGCCCGCCCACCGCCTGGAAGCCACCGCTCAGCGGCCGCAGGAACCCCACCCGCTGCGCCGACCCGCCGAACCCGACGCCGGTGAAGAACAGCCGCCCGCCGGCCGTCGGCAGCATGTGCGGATAGGTTGGCACGCTCAGCTGGTAGGGCGTGACGCTCCAGGTGCGCGTGCGGTAGTGGTAGACCTCCGGCTGGGTGTTGAGCACGCCGACCCCGTTGAGCCCGGAGATCACGAAGACGTCGCCGCTACCCAGCTCCGTGGCCGCCGGATACCAGCGGCCTCGGGCCATCGAGGCGACGCGCACGAACTGCCGGTTGACCCAGTCGTACTCGTAGCTCGCCCGCACCCCCTGGAACGGGTCGTACTGCTTGGTACCACCGGCCACCAGCACGTTGCCGTTCGGCAGCATCGCATGGCCACTGCAGAACATGTCGCCAGGAGTGGGCAGCTGGTAGGTGTTGCAGGTGTCCGGGTAGAAGAGGTAGCTCTGGAAACGGCCGGCCAGGAACTCCGCCTTGCTGTTGCCCGAACCCGCCATCAGCAGGACCGAGCCGTCGGGCAGCACCGAGGCGTGCACCGGGTTGAACCCCACCGGCAGCTGGCAGCTCGTCCACCGCCCGGCCAGCGGCCCTGCCACCGCCAGCCGCTGCCGCTGGGCCCGCGTCAACGGCGCCAGCGAGGCGTCGACCGCGCTCCGCTCATTGGCCTGCACGGCCGCGACCGTCTCGCGGGTGATCCGCTCGGCCTCAGTCCGACCCCGCGGCACCGCCCCACGCGTCTGACCGGCCGCCGGCACATGTGGCACAAGCAACGCCCCACCCACCAGCAGCGCCGTAGCAAGCACAGACCGCACCTTCACCGGCCCGCTCCACCGTCAACGGTCCCACCGACACCCGCATCCCGGGAAGTAGCTCGCAGAGCAAGCTAAACCCACCATAGTGTCGCGCTTTACGCTGGAAGGTGGCAAATCTTGACAATCTCGCGGTAGTTGGGACCGCGGCAGGCTCGAGACGACAGACCAGCTCCATCGGCGGTTGACGCCGGTGCCTCAGATGGCGTCGCGCCGGGCCGATGTTGTGGTCATGCGACGGACATCCTGGTTCCAGCTTGCGACTGCCTGTGCGGCCCTGGGCCTGGTGCTCGCCGTGTTCGGAGGGGGGCTGGCGGCGTCCCATCGCTCGACCGAACACGACCGGCTGGACCGGACGCTGGCCACCACGGCCGGGGAGAAGGCGGCGCTGGTCGACACCGAGCTCGAGCGGGTGCGGGCGCTGGCGCAGTTGACGGCACGGATCCCGCCGTTCGCGGAGCTGTACGCCGACGCCGGCTCCCAGGCGGCGGCGATCGCCGCGGTCGCGGGGCCGGGGCGTGAGATCAACGAGGCACTGGCCTACCTGTGGCGGCTGTATCCCGACCGGCTGGTGGAGGCCGGCTACGTCGACCGCGGCGGCGCCGAGAACGCGCGGGTCGTGCGCGGCGTGGTCACCCCGGCCGCGTCGCTGCGCAAGGACGTCCGGGCGTGGCCGTCGTTCGCGCAGGGCCTGAAGACGCCGGTCGGCCACGCGTGGATCAGCGCGCCGTTTGCGTCCCCGACCGCAGGGGTGGAGGTCGTCGCGGCCACCGCGCCGGTGGCCGTGGAGGGTCGGGTGCGCGCCTACGTCGAGTTGGAACTGTCGCTGGCGGCGATCCAGCGGGTGCTGTCGTCCAACGTCGGCGCCCAGACCAGCGTGGCCGTGATCACCCGGGCCAGCGCGACGGTGGCCGGCACCGGCACGCGGTTCAGCGCACCGCGCCTGCAACCCCGGGCGGGGCTCACCAGCGTGGCGGGCTGGCGGGTGGCGGTCCGACCCATGCCAGAACCCCCGGGCTCTGGCGGTGACTGGCTGCTGGTGGCCGCGGCCAGGGCGCCCACGACGCTGTCGCTGGCCCTCGCGCCCGCCCAGACCGCAATCCTGCTGCTGGCGTTGCTGCTGCTCGGTGTGGCCGTCGTCGGGTTCCGGCGGGCACGTGCCGACGCGGCCGCGCAGCTTGCCACCTCGCAGCACGCCCGCACCGAAGCCGAGCAGCGAGCCCGGATCGACGCGTTGACGGGCCTGTTCAACCGGCGCCACGCGATGGAGACCGTCGAGCAGGAACTGACCCGCGCCGGCCGCCAGGGCACCGCCGTCGGGCTGCTGGTGGTCGACATCGACTACTTCAAGCGCATCAACGACGCCCACCGGCACATCGGCGGCGACGCCGTCCTGGTCGAGGTCGCCCGCAGGCTCCAAGCCGGCGCCCGCCGCTGGGACACCGTCGCACGCACCGGCGGCGAGGAGTTCTGCATCATCGCTCCCGCCATCGACGCCGAGGCCAGCGTCGCCGAACTCGGCGAGCGACTCCGCCATGCGATCACCGAGCGACCGCCAAGCACTCCGGCCGCAACCGCCTGTGCCGCTTCTCCCAACTGGACGAAGGCAACCTGGCCGCCGAGGACCCCGAGGACCGCCACAACCTCCAGGCCGTCGAGCAGACCGACTCCTCGACTTAGTGGCCTGTCTGTGAGGTGACTTGACGGTGGGGGCGGGGGACCTGGCCCGCGTTGCGCGTCTGGGGCGGAGGTCTCCGCACTGACTGTGCTCGCCCTGGCGGGCAGCTCCGGGTTGTGGGTGCTTCCGCTCGGCGGGCCGTGCCTGGAGGCGGTCCTGTCCGAGGAGCGGTGTGCGCTCAGGTCGGCTGCGTCTGTGCCGAATCGATACCTGAGCAGTTCACTCGGGGTCAGCGGGGGATCCCGGACCGCGACCCGCCGCGATCCGGACCAGGAGAGGGCCGCGTGGACGAGCAGGGGTCGAACGAGCGAACCATCACCCGGTTGGCGACCAGTGGGCTGGCCGCGGTGCTGATCGTGTTGACCGGTTTTGCGTTGTGGGCCGCCTACAGCACCAACCGGGCTGCCCGTCAGGCCGACCGCCTCAACCGCCTCAGCGACGACTACCAGCAAGCCCGCTTCGCAGTCGCCGCCGAGGAGTCGCTGGAGCGCAAGTACCGCCTGGAGCCAGGTCCCGAGGTCCGGCAGCGGTACCAGCAGGCCGCCGCCATTCTGCTGGCCACGCTGGAGGCCGTCCACCAACGTGGCGACCAGGCGGATCGGGCGCTGGAAGAGCGGCTCGACGCTCAACACGCCCGCTACCTGGACGCCATCGGGCGGATGTTCGCCGCGGTGGACGCCGGCGACACCAAGCGGGTGCTGGCCATCGACGAGAACCAGGTCGACCCCCTGTTCGGGTCGATCGAGGAGCAGGTCAACGCTGCCGCCGACGCCCACCACCAGGCGGCCCTGGCCGGGCTGGGTGCGCTGCGCCGCCAAGAGACCTTCGTGCTGGCGGCTACCCCTGTCGCGTTCACCGCCGGCATTGGGCTGCTGGCAGTGTTCTGGGTGCTCGTGGTCGGCTACCAGGGGCGCACCCAGCGCCAGGCAGCCGAGAACGCCCATCAAGCCTTGCACGATGCCCTGACCGGTCTGCCCAACCGCACCATGCTGCGCGACCGCACCGACCAGGCGATCCACCAAGCCGACCGGGAGCTGGTTCCGGCCGCGCTGCTGCTGATCGACCTGGACCGGTTCAAGGAGGTCAACGACACCCTCGGCCACCACTACGGCGACCAGCTGCTGGTCCAGGTCGGTGAGCGGCTGCAGGCGGCGCTACGGCAGGTTGACACCGTCGCGCGGCTGGGCGGCGACGAGTTCGCTGTGCTGCTGCCCCGCATCGAAACCGGCGAAGGCGCCACGACCGTCGCCAGGAAGCTCCAGGACGTCCTCGAGGAGCCGTTCCTGCTCGAAGACTTGGCCCTGGACGTGGAGGCCAGCATCGGCGTGGCCGTCTACCCCCAGCACGGCAGCGACGCCGACGAGCTGCTGCAGCACGCCGACATCGCCATGTACGTGGCCAAGGAGACCCACGCCGGGTTCGTGCTGTTCGACCCCGCCCAAGACCAGCACAGCCCCCGCCGGCTGGCGCTGCTGGGCGAGCTGCGCCGCGCCATCGAAAGCGATCAGCTGGTGCTGCACTACCAGCCCAAGGTCGACGCCCACAGCGGACGGGTCCTGGGCGTGGAGGCGCTGGTGCGCTGGCAGCACCCCGAGCACGGCCTGATCCCGCCGGGCGAGTTCATCCCCCTGGCCGAGCGGACCGGGCTCATCGGCCCCCTGACCCACTACGTCCTGGACGCCGCGCTGCGCCAGTGCCAGCAGTGGCGGCAGGCCGGCCACGAGCTGGCGGTGGCCGTCAACATCTCCGCCCGGCGCCTGCTGGACGTGGAGTTCCCCGACGAGGTCGCTAGCCTGCTGGCCCGCTGGGAGGTCCCGGCGCGGCTGCTGGTGGTGGAGATCACCGAGAGCACCATCATGGCCGACCCCGATCGTGCCCTGGAGATCCTGGGCCGGCTCGACGCCATGGGCGTGCAGCTTTCCATCGACGACTTCGGCACCGGTTACTCCTCCATGGCCTACCTCAAGAGCCTGCCCGTCCACGAGCTCAAGGTCGACCGGTCGTTCGTCACGCAGATGAACAGCGACAGCCGCGACGCGGTGATCGTGCGCTCCACCATCGACCTTGGCCGCAACCTCGGCCTTCGGGTGGTCGCCGAGGGCGTCGAGGACCAGACCACCTTGCAGGAACTGGACGTGCTCGGCTGCGACGCCATCCAGGGCTACTACGTCAGCCGGCCGGTCCCGCCCGACGACCTCATCCGCTGGCTCGAGCAGCACCAAGCGGCCTTGCCAATCCCGCAACCCACTCGAGCCAGCTCAGGCACGGGCCAGCAGTGAGCCGGTCCACGGACGCGACGGCGAAACGCCCAGTCCAGACTGAAACGTGACGAGCCGGCCCGTTGGTCAGCTCGTCATTCCTTCGGCGGGGTCGGTCGGCGCCAGCCGGTGACATGAGCGGGAACGGGCACGTCCGGGGCGAGTAGCGGGTCAGGCTCTGGCGAGCCGGCCGTCAGGCTGAGGGGGAGTGTTCCGGCCCAGATCGGCAGCTCGTAGTCCTCCTCCTCGTCCTTGGGCGGGCCGCTGCGGACCTTGGCCGAGGCCTCGGCCAGCGGCAGCGCCAGCACTGCGGTGGCGGCCAGCTCCCGGCTGATGCCGCCGCGAACCGCCTGGCTGCGGCCGGGGACGATGTGCTCCACCAGGGCACGCACGACAGCTTCCTTTTCCGCTGGGTCGGTGACTGCCCGGGTGCGGCCGTACGCCACCACCGAGCGGTACTGGAAGGAGTGGTGGAACGCGGACCTGGCCAGGACGATGCCGTCGAGCAGGGTGACGGTGACGCAGACCTCCACGCCGGGGTGCAAGCCGAGGCGGCTGCCCGTCGAGCCATGGAGGTAGAGAGTGTCCCCCACGCGGGCGTAGCCGGTCGGGATCACGCACGGCTTGCCGTCCAGCACGAAGCCGACGTGGCAGATGAAGCCCTCGTCGAGGATGGCGTGGACAGTGTCGCGGTCGTACGAGGCGCGCTCCGGGAGGCGCCGCAACCTGGTCCGCTCCGTGGGCGCGTACATCGACGACCACCTCCTCGCCTGTCGCCGTGCAGTGGAAACTTTGTTATAGTACAAAATTGTGAACGTACTAGAACGATATCACGTGTCCGGTGGCGGTGCCCAGGAGATCGCGGCCAGCGTCGAGGCGGCGGTGCGGGGCGGCCGGCTTGCGCCGGGCGACTCCCTGCCCACCGTGCGGGACCTGGCCGTCGAGCTCGGGGTCAGCCCGGGCACGGTGGCGGCCGCGTACGCGTTCCTGCGCCGCCGCGGCCTGGTGGTCACCGCCGGGCGGCGCGGCACCAGGGTGCGCGGCCGGCCGCCACTGCCGTCCCACCCGGTGCCGCCGCGCCGGCACGGCATCCGCGACCTCGCCGCGGGCGGCCCGGACCCGGAGCTGCTGCCCGCGCTCGGCCCGGTGCTCGGCGGGCTGGCGCCGGCGACGCGGCTGTACGACGAGGCGCCCAACCTGCCGGCGCTGGTCGAGCTCGCCCGCGGCCAGCTCGACCGGGACGGCGTGCCGGCGGGGCCGGTGGCGGTGGTCAGCGGGGCGCTGGATGGCATCGAGCGGGTGCTGGTCGCCCACACCCGACCCGGCGACCGGGTGGCGGTGGAGGATCCCGGCTTCCCGCCCGTGTTCGACCTGCTCGCCGCGCTCGGCCTGACCCCGGAGCCGGTGCGGCTCGACCGTTTGGGGCCGGTCCCCGCGGCGCTGCAGCGGGCGCTGGCCGCACGGGCGGTCGCCCTGGTGGTCACCCCGCGGGCGCAGAACCCGACCGGCGCGGCGCTCGGCGTCGAGCGCGCGGCCGAGCTGGGCGAGGTCCTCGACCGCCACCCGGACGTGCTGGTGGTCGAGGACGACCACGCCGGCCAGGTGGCCGGCGCGCCCTACCGCACCCTGGCGGAGGGCCGGCGGCGCTGGGCGGTGGTCCGCTCGGTGTCCAAGACGCTCGGACCCGACCTGCGCCTGGCGGTGCTTGGCGGGGACCCTGACACGGTGGCCCGGGTCGAGGGCCGTCAGCTCCTCGGGCCGGGCTGGGTCAGCCACCTGCTGCAGGCGACCGTGGCGGCGCTCTGGGCCGACGAGGCCACCGGCCGCCTGCTCGAGCACGCCGCGGCCGCCTACGCGGCGCGCCGCAGGGCCCTGCTGGAGGCGCTCGCCGGCCACGGCATCGCCGCCAGCGGTGACTCGGGCCTGAACGTCTGGATCCCCGTGCCCGAGGAGGCGCGCGCCGCCGCCGCCCTGCTCGACGCCGGCTGGGCGGTGGCGGCCGGCGAGCGCTACCGGCTGCGCTCCCCCACCGCCGTGCGGGTCACCGTCGCGACCCTGCGCGAGCCGGACGAGGCCGAGCGCCTGGCCGCGACCCTTGCCGGGGCGCTCGCACCGCCACGCCGTACCCACCCGGCCTGAACCTGCCCGAGCGCGCTGCGAGCTGTCCGACCACTGCCGTACCTTGGATGGCCAAGCTCGACCATCGGAGGTAGCAACTGGGCTACATGGCCACGCCACCGCCGGAGGGCCTGGCCATGGCCACCCTCCGGCGCATCGTCGGGCTGCTGCGCCCGTACTGGCGGCGTGCGCTGTTCGCCTTCGCGCTCGGCCTGGCCATGCAGGCCATCACCACGGTCGTCCCGCGCATCACCCGCACGGTGATCGACCAGGGCCTTACCCGCCGGGTTCCCGGCGTGCTCGGCCACGAGCTGGGGCTGCTGCTGGTCCTCGGGCTGGCCCGCTGGGCCTGCGGCGGCCTGCGTCGCTGGATCTCCGGTGGGATCGGCACCGACGTCGAGGTCGACCTGCGCAACCGGCTCGCCCGTCACCTGCTGGCGCTCGAACCGGGCTGGCACGACCGCGCCCAGACCGGCCAGCTCCTGTCCCGCTTCGGCGCCGACATCCGCTCGGTGCGCTACCTCCTCTCCTGGGGGCTGGTGTTCAGCCTGCTCAACATGCTCGTCCTGGTGATGGCGGCGGTGCAGATGTGGCTGCTGTCGCCGCGGCTCACCGTGGTGGCGATCGCCCTCGGCCCGCCACTGGTGGCCGGGGCGGTGCGCTACAACCGCCGCCTGCACACCGTCTTCTGGCAGGTCCAGCAGGAGCTCGGCGACCTGGCCACGGTGGTGGAGGAGAACTCGGCAGGCATCCGGGTGGTCAAGGCGTTCGGTCGCGAGGCCGAGCAGGCGGCGCTGCTCGACACCGAGGCGCGCTCGATCATGACCGAGAGCCTGCGGGCCGCCCGGCTGAGCGCCTTCTACAACCCGCTGCTGGCCGCGCTGCCGCAGGTGTCGCTGGCGGGGATCGTCTGGTACGGCGGCCGCATGGCCTCCCAGGGCGAGATCAGCCTCGGCACGCTGGTCGCCTTCACCTCCTACCTGGTCCTGCTCGCCTGGCCGCTGCAGTCCCTCGGCATGCTGTTCGGCTTCGCCCAGCGGGCCACCGCCAGCGCCGAGCGCGTCTTCGAGGTGCTCGACCGCCCGCCGACCGTCGCCGACCGGCCCGGCGCCGTGCGCCTGCCGGCACCCCACCCAGGCCAGCCGTGGGGCGCTCGGATCAGCTTCGAGGGTGTCCGCCTCGACTACGGCGAGGGGGGCCGGGCGGCGCCGGCGGGTGACGGGACAGGGCCGGCGCGGCCGGTGGCGCTGGACGGGGTAGACCTACTGATCGAGCCCGGCTCGCGGGTGGCGCTCGCCGGCGGCACCGGCTCGGGCAAGTCGACCCTGACCGCGCTGGTGCCGCGGCTCTACGAGCCGAGCGCCGGCCGCGTCCTGCTCGACGGCCACGACGTCCGCGACCTCACCCTCGAGTCGCTGCGGGGCGCGGTCGCCGTGGTGGCGCAGGAGCCGGTGCTGCTCTCGGCCACCCTGCGCGAGAACGTCGCCTTCGGCCGGCCGGAGGCCGACGACCGCGAGGTGCTCGACGCGCTGGCCGCAGCCGCCGCCCTCGACGTGGTCGAGGCCCTGCCCGACGGGCTCGACACGGTCGTCGGCGAGCAGGGCTGGACGCTATCGGGCGGCCAGCGCCAGCGGGTCGCCCTCGCCCGCGCCCTGCTCGCGCGGCCGCGGGTGCTGATCCTCGACGACGCGCTCAGCTCGGTCGACATGGCCACCGAGACGCGCATCCTCGCCGGCCTGGACGACGCCGTCGGCGACGCCACCGTGCTGCTGGTCGCCCACAGGCAGGCCACCCTGCGCCTGGCCGACCGGGTGGTGCTCCTGGACCGTGGCCGGGTGGTGGCCGCCGGCAGCCACACCGAGCTGGCCGAGCGCGAGCCGCGCTACCGCGCCGTGCTGGCCGGCGCGGCGGCGGAGGTCGACCGCCTGGTCGGCGGGGAACGGACCGCCGGTGTCTAGGTGGGGCGTGGCCGGAGCCGACCGGCCGGTCGGCTCCGGCCGCAAGGCGCGGGCCTGGCTGTGGCCGCTGGTCCGCCCGCACCGCGGCCAGGTCGCCCTCGGCGCCACGGCCGTGCTCACGCAGAGCGGCATCGACCTGGCCCTCCCCTTCCTGGTCAAGCTCGCGATCGACGACGGCGTGGTGCCGCACCGGCCCGCGGTGGTCACCCGGGTGGTGCTCGCCTACCTCACCCTGGCCGGGATCCAGCTCGTGGCCGGACGGGTCGAGGAGCTGTCGGTCGCCAGCGCCGGCCAGCGGGTGCTGTTCGCCGTCCGCCGGCGGCTCTTCGGCCACCTGCAGGCCCTCTCGCTCGACTTCTACGAGCGCGAGCGCACCGGCGGCCTGGTCAACCGCATGACCAGCGACGTCGAGGCGATGAGCAACCTGCTCTCCAGCGGCCTGGTCAACCTGGTGTCCAGCCTGGTCAGCCTGGTCGGGATCGTGGTCGTGCTGGTCCTGCTCGACTGGCGCCTGGCGCTGGCCACCCTGGCCGTGACCCCGCTGGCTTGGGCGGCGTCGACCTGGTTCCGCCGCCGCTCCGGCCCCGCCTGGCGGCAGGTGCGCGAGACCGCCGCGGTCGTCACCATCCGGTTGCAGGAGGCGCTCACCGCCATCCGCGCGATCCAGACCTTCCGCCGGGAGCCGACCACGCTGCGCTCACTGGCCGACGCGAACCTCGCCGAGCGCGCCGCCCACCGCCGCACGATCGCGCTGACCTCGGTGTTCTTCCCGGGAATGGAGTTCCTCGGGGTCGTCGGCACCGCGGTGGTCCTCGGCTTCGGCGGGCGCCGCGTGCTCGCCGGCGACCTCGAGCTCGGCACCCTGGCCGCCTTCCTGCTCTACCTGCGCAACCTCTTCGAGCCCGTGCAGCAGCTCTCCGAGCTGTACGACACCGTGCAGGCCGCCACCGCCGGGGCCGAGCGCATCGGCGCCGTGCTGGCCGAGCGGCCCACCGTGGCCGAGCACCCCGACGCCGTCGCCCTACCGGCCGCGCGCGGGGAGATCCGCCTCGACGCGGTCCGCTTCGCCTACCCGCGCGCCGGCGACGGCGCGCCCGAGGTGCTGCACGGCGTCGACCTCCACGTCCCCGCCGGCTCCACGCTCGGCCTGGTGGGACCGACCGGGGCGGGCAAGTCCACCATCGCCAAGCTGGTCGCCCGCTTCTACGACCCCAGCGGCGGCCAGGTGCTACTCGACGGCATTCCCCTCGACCGCCTGCGCCTGGCCGACCTGCGCGCCTGCCTCGGCTACGTGCCGCAGGTGGGCTTCCTATTCTCCGCGTTTTCCCGTAGTAGGGCCACCGTCGCCGACAACATCCGCTTCGGGCGGCCGGACACGACCCGCGCGAAGGTCGAGGCCGCTGCGGAAGCGGTCGGCGCGGACGATGTCATCCGGCGCCTCCCCCAGGGCTACGACACCGAGGTCGGCAACCGCGGAGTCCTCTTGTCCGCTGGACAACGGCAACTGGTCGCGTGCGCCCGCGCCTGGATCGCCAATCCGGTCCTGCTCATCCTCGATGAGGCTACGTCCAGCCTGGACGTGGCCACCGAGGCACGAGTGCAGCAGGCCCTACGGCGCCTCCGGCAAGGGCGCACCACCATCCTGATCGCCCACCGCCTGTCCACGGTGATCGAGGCCGACCAGGTCGCGGTTATCGAGGACGGCCACCTGGTCGAGCACGGCTCCCCCGACGAGCTGATCACTCGCGGTGGCCGCTTCGCCGAGTTGTACGACCGCTGGCTCACCAGCACCGCATGATCACCAATAGGTAGCTCAAGGCAACGTTATTACCACCCGCTACCACCCTCGTTCCATTTCCTTGCTGAGTCGCTCATCGACGGCGCGATGGCCAGAGGCTACGGTCGCATGGCTCCTTGGCCTCTGCCGATGGTGGGCGGGCTCTGTATAGCTCGTAGGATGAGGTGAGGTGACGTGTGAGCCAATGCGGAGGAGGTTACTGAGTTAGGGTGGAGCAGGACGATAGGTCCTCACCTGAGGAGCTTGTGCCGCTTACGGATGACGATCCTTCGCTGGCCCCCCCAAGCGGACAGCAGCCACTCTTGGTCGAGGCCCGCCCGCAGCTCTTGCCGATCCACGAGTTGACGCCCGACGACTTCGAGAGGCTGCTGCTCAGGGTTGCCCGAGAGGTCGACGGGCTGCGTGGGTTGCACAAGTACGGGGTCCCCGGCCAGCGGCAGCATGGCCTTGACGTCGTCGGCTTCGATGCGGCTGGAAGACCGCACGGCTATCAGGCCAAGCGCTACGCGAGCTTCACCGAGCGCGACCTAGCAAAGGCGGTCGAGGACTACACCCGGGGGGAACGGCCGATCAGGGTTGTTCGGCTGGTGATTGGGGTCGCCACGCTGGCGGAGCGGACCCAGATTGTTGATGAGCTTGCCGCACAGCGCGAACGCCATCCCGACCTCGAGGTCGAGTTGTACGACCAGCGGCGGCTGTCCGAGCTGCTGCGTGACCGGGCCAGCATCGTTCGAGAGTTCTTCGGTGACCTGGTTGTCCAGCGGTTCTGTCTCTCGGCGGAGCTTGGGGCGGCACCGGTCGCCAA